>OIWS01000054.1_pt1 | contig 157035 bp, 182 predicted proteins | sample 1587611 | NCBI WGS metagenome assembly OIWS01 (sample SAMEA3888919, study PRJEB22519) | human gut metagenome | biome: human gut; feature: human-associated habitat; material: faeces | place: Denmark | collected 2010 | reverse complement strand
AACTTTATCCTGATGTTTATACAACAGACTTTTTTGTAGATGTGACAGAGGAAGTAATGGAGACTATTCGAGCAGCTGAACGTGCGGAGGCTGCGTATGAGCGAAAGATGTATCGTTATAAAGCACAGTATTCTCTGGATTGCGAGAATGGCATTGAAAATGCGGTGCTGTTGAAGCCGCAAACACCGGAGATGCTTCTGGAGGAAAAACAGTTTCAGGAGCAGGTCTATGCCGCTGTGATGAAGCTGCCGGAGAAACAGGCAAAGCGAATTTATGCCCGATACTATCTGGGAATGACGGTAAATGAAATTGCCGAAGTAGAAGGTGTAGACCCAAGCCGTGTCCGAGACAGTATCCGCCGTGGATTAAAGCAGCTTGTAAAATATTTTTGATAAAATTTCATTTGATGCGCCTGTTTTTTGCCTTTTTTGTCAGTGTTAATAAGAAGGATTTGAAACCGTTTTATCATCTGAATATAAATTAATTACTCAATATATGTGATATTATGCACATTTATGATAGAACTGAAACACCAAAGAGAATAATTCGTAAACATAAAGAGGATTTATCTATATATCCAAAAGAGTATTGGAGTGAACGATTGATTTTTGCTAAAAACAAGTTATAATTTAAGATAGAAAGGCTAAAAGCAGTTTGAATATTCAACTGCTTTTTTTGTAGGAAAAACAGGGAGTATCAACATGATCAGATTTTATGCAAATCAGGCAGGGTATCTGCCGAAAGGCCGCAAGATTGCGGTACTTGCGCAGGAAAACCGCGCGGATGAAATGGAAAAAATGCAGGACAAAAAGGTGTCCCTCTGGAATGAAAAAGGGGAGCAGACCGCTGTAAAACAGGCGGTATATGCAGGCGTTGATGAGAGTGCAGAAGATAAAGTATGGCACATTGACTTTTCTGATCTTACAGAGGAAGGAACTGTAACATTTCAGGATGGGGAAGGTGCGGTTCTCGGAAGCTGTATCATCAGCCGCAAGGCATACCATACATTGAACCAGACGCTGTGTAAAGCACTGTATTTCCAGCGTTGTGGGATGGCACTGGAAGAAACCTTTGCCGGAAAATTCAGGCGTTGTACCTGTCACACGGGCACAGCGGTACGGCTGGAAGACTATCTGGAAAGAAAAGAAAATGCAAAACAGTATGAGGTGACCGGAGGCTGGCACGATGCCGGGGATTATGGCAGATATACCACAGCAGCGGCTACAGCGCTTGCACACATGATCTATGCGCAGCAGCTCTTTCCGGAGAGTTTCACCGAAAACTTAAATATTCCGGAAAGCAACGATGCGATGCCGGATGTTTTAAGTGAGTGCCTGTATGAGCTGCGCTGGCTTTTGAAAATGCAGATGGAGGATGGAAGTGTCTGTCATAAGCTGACTTCGATGCGCCATGCAAATTTTGTGATGCCGTGTGAGGACAAACGGCAGATGATCCTGTTTCCAGCATCGACAATGGCGGCAGCGGATTTTGCAGCGGTCATGGCACTGGCATCCCGCGTGTACCGGACATGGGAGCCTGCATTTGCAGCGGAAGCGGAGGATGCCGCGGTGCGTGCGTGGGACTGGCTGATGCAGCATCCACAGTTTATCGGATTTGAAAATCCAGCAGGCTGCAATACCGGCGGCTATGAGGATACCTCGGATCTGGATGAGCGGCTCTGGGCGGCAGCGGAACTGTATGTGACCACGGGCAACGCCGCATATCTGGACAAGCTGGAGGACTATTTAAAAACAAACGAAAATCCAACCGATATGGGCTGGGTGGATGTGTCCGGTCTGGCGGGACTTTCCTGTCTGTTTGGGGCAAAGAAAAAAGAAGCAAAGGAAACACAGCGTTTTCAGGTATGCCAGCAGAAATTCCGGCAGGCATTTTTAAACGAGGCAGATAAAATCTGTGACATTGCAGATGTCAGCGGATATTTTGTCGCGCTGACAAAAGAAGAATATGGCTGGGGCAGCAACATGGTCGTGCTCAACCGCGCCATGATCCTTGCAGTTGCGCATCTGCTGACCGGGGAAGCGCGTTATCAGAAAATGGCACAGGCGCAGATGGACTATATTCTTGGTGTGAATGCAACCGGCTACAGTTATGTGACCGCCGTGGGAACAAAAAGCTGTCAGAATCCGCATAACCGTGTGACTGTTTCGGATGGAATTGACGAGACTATTCCGGGATTTGTGGTGGGCGGTCCAAACTCCGCTCCGGTGGATGAAAAGGCAGAGTGGCTGATCACGCCGGATACACCGCCGATGAAATGTTTTCTGGATGTATGGGAGTGTTATTCGTTGAATGAAATTACGATTTACTGGAACTCTCCGGCGATTTTTGTCGCTGCATTTTTAGATGCGGATATAGTATAAAACTATAACAAAAGCACAAAAATAAATATTATGCAGAAAAACTGACGTATGCTATACTAAGCCACAAATAAAAGAAACTTTACAACATGGTACGTCAGGAGAGTATAATGAAAACATCAATTATCGGATACCCGAGAGTGGGGTCCTTACGGGAACTGAAATTTACAACAGAAAAATATTTCCGCGGTGAGATTTCTGTGGAAGAATTACAAAATACCGCAAAAGAAATCCGCAAAACCCAGTGGACATTACAAAAAAATACCGGACTGGATTTCATTCCGTCAAATGATTTTTCTTTCTATGATATGACATTGGATACGGCAGTATTATTCAATATTATTCCAGAGCGCTACACAAAGCTTGGACTTTCTGCACTGGATACCTATTTTGCCATGGCAAGGGGGTATCAGGGAGCAGCTGGAGATGTCAAGGCACTTGCCATGAAAAAATGGTTCAACACCAACTATCATTACATGGTACCGGAAATCGATGATAATACAGAGATCAAACTTGCCGGAACCAAGCCCTTTGACGAGTTTGCAGAGGCAAAAGCCCTTGGCATTACCACAAAACCGGTAATCATCGGTGCATTTACCCTGTTAAAACTCCTGCGTTATGTGGGAAAGAAACAGGCCACAGATTATGCAGATGCCGTGATCGCTGCATACGCAGGGTTGCTTGAGAAGTTTGTTGCAGCCGGCGCAGAATGGGTACAGTTTGACGAACCATATCTGGTGCATGATCTGACCAGTGAAGACATTGCATTATTCGAAACCTTATATCAGGGAATCCTTGCAAAAAAGGGATCAGGCAAAGTACTGTTACAGACCTATTTCGGGGATGTGCGTGACTGTTATGGCAATATCACAGCGCTTGCTTTTGACGGAATCGGTCTGGATTTCCTAGAGGGCAGAAAAACAAAAGAACTGGTAGAAGCAAATGGTTTTCCACAGGATAAGGTATTGTTTGCAGGACTTGTCAATGGAAAAAATATCTGGAAGAACCACTACGGAAAGACTTTGGAGGTGATCAATGCGCTTAAGGCGAAGAACATCAATGTGGTGTTAAATACTTCCTGCTCCCTGCTTCATGTGCCATATACATTGAAAAATGAGACAAAGCTTCCGGAAAAATATACCGAGCACTTTGCATTTGCAGAGGAGAAGCTGCAGGAACTGGCAGAGTTAAAGAAACTGGCAGACGTTGATTACAAACTGGATGCGGCATTTCTGGAAAATACCTCTTTGTTTGCCACCCGTCCGGATTGCAGAAACAATGCGGTACAGGAGCGTGTAGCAGCGATTCGTGAGGAAGACTTTACCAGACTTCCGGTATTTAAAGAGCGTGAAGCGATTCAGAAAAAAGAGTTTGCGCTGCCGGTATTCCCGACGACAACGATCGGTTCTTTCCCACAGACTGCGGATGTCAAGAAAAACCGTACGGCACGCCGCAAGGGAGAGATCAGCGAAGAAGCCTATGTGGAATTTAATAAAAAGAAGATTGCTGAGTGGGTACAGATCCAGAAGGAGATCGGACTCGATGTGCTGGTGCACGGGGAGTTTGAGCGAAATGACATGGTGGAATATTTCGGCGAGCAGCTGAGTGGTTATCTGTTTACCGAGAAGGCATGGGTGCAGTCTTATGGTACCCGCTGCGTGAAGCCGCCAGTCATCTGGGGGGATGTATCCCGCGAAAAGCCGATGACCGTGGACTGGTCCGTTTATGCACAGAGCCTGACAAAGAAGCCGATGAAGGGCATGCTGACCGGTCCGGTTACGATTTTAAACTGGTCTTTCCCGCGTGAGGACATTTCCTTAAAGGAAAGCACCTATCAGATCGCACTTGCCATTCGGGATGAGGTGCTCGATCTTGAGGCAAACGGTATCCGTGTGATCCAGGTTGACGAGGCGGCGCTCCGTGAGAAGCTTCCGCTGCGCAGGAGTGACTGGTACAAAGAATATCTTGACTGGGCAATTCCGGCATTCCGTCTGGTACACAGCGGTGTGAAAGCACAGACACAGATCCACACCCATATGTGCTACAGCGAGTTTACCGATATCATCCGCGCAATCGACGACATGGATGCCGATGTCATTACGTTTGAGGCATCCCGTTCCGATCTGCTGATTCTGGATTCTTTAAAGGAGAACCATTTCAAGACGGAGGTAGGACCGGGCGTGTACGATATCCATTCCCCACGTGTACCGTCAGTAGAGGAAATCAAGGCAGCACTTGAAAAAATGCTCACCCGTATCGCTCCGGAGAAGCTCTGGGTAAATCCGGACTGTGGATTAAAAACCCGCGGCGTACCGGAGACCGTTGCCAGCTTGAAACATCTTGTGGAGGCGGCAAAGGAACTGCGGAAGGAAGCATAAAAAGTGTTACAAAAGGAAACCGGTGCAAATTGATTTTGCACCGGCTCTTTTTGTTTTTGAAAAATCTTTTCAGAATCCAAACTATTTTGTATCATATTTCGTATATCTGAGTGAACGGAGATAAAGGCGGTGAACATGCATGCAGACGGACAACCAGTTAATCCGCAGAATTAAGAAAAAACAGGATAAAAAAGCGGCGGATGAACTGATCCGGCGATATTACCGGGAAATCTATGCGTTTACCTACCGGCAGACCGGAGAGAGGGAACTTGCGCTTGATCTGACACAGGAAATTTTTATTACGGTTTTGCAGGGAATTTATGCGTTTGATGAGAAAAAGGCGGGCTTCCGCACCTGGGCATACCGTGTGGCAGCCAACAGGATCACGGATTATTATCGCAGCAAAAGTTATAAAAAGGAAAAACTGCAGCAGCCCCTGCAATGGGAAACAGAGGAGGAAAAAACTGTGCGTGATCTGGCGGAGCATATGGTTCAAAAAGAAGAGATTCGCCGGATTATGGATATTGTCGTTTCCTATGAGCGCGAATGGATTCGCATTTTTCAGAAAAAATGCTTTGAGGAGAAAACATTTGCGCAGATTGCAGAGGAGATGGATCTTGCGGAGAGTACCGTAAAGACCCGGTTTTACCAGATGTTAAAAAGGATTCGGCAGGAGGTGCAAAGATGAAGGAAAAGGAATGGAAGAAAGAACAGAAGATACCACTGCTTCCAGTAGAATTCCCGGAGGATAGCGTTATGCAGAAGGAATGTCGTGCAATTGTGGAAAAAGCAATACCAAAGCGGCAGAGTCTGTGGGAAAGAATCAAAGAAATTTACTGGGGACCGGGCATTCGTGCCATATTTTATCAGAGCGGAAGTATCTGGCTTATAGTTGCCTGTCTGTATCTGGGAATCGGATGGCTCGGACAGTCATATGCAAAGCAGCCCGAAACACAGATGATCATCGTGTTTTTAGGATTTCCTGTCTGTTTTCTGGTGTTTGCGGTGCTGGCATGGTGGCTGGATGCGCAGAACCATATGCAGGAGCTGATCGGCTCGCTTCATTATTCCCAGAGCTATCTGTCGGGACTTCGCATGCTGTATGCAGGCGTGATCATGATACTGGTCAATGTGACCGGAGCAGCTTTATTTACGGATGTTTCGGGAAAAGCATTTGTGAGTATGGTTCTGCTGGGAAGCAGCAGTGTGTTTTTGTTTGCTTCGGTCTGTGTATATGCCTGTCACAAAGGCGCGGGTGGTCTGTTTTATGCAGGTCTGATCGCAGTCTGGGCGTGTGTGTGCGTGATTGCAAGGCTTGCGGGAACTGGCGTGCAGATGTTTCTTTTTACATCGGTTCCGCTGGCGGTGCACGGCGCGGTCACTGCCGCAAGCTTTTGTCTTTTGTTCGTATCAATAGGAAAGGTGGAAAAAAAAGATGCTTACTCTTTCGCATGTTAGCAAAAGTTACGGAAAATTTCCGGCGGTGGAAGACATCAGTCTTGAGATGGAGCATGGGCTTTACGGAATGCTTGCCCCAAATGTTCCAAGATACATACTGAAAGTATGATCCACTACTTAGAGGATTATATGTACTGTACTAGAAAACTGGGGCTTTATGTGCAGTTAGTAGCATAAATTATATAGGGGTTATCTAAATATATTTACCTCCTGTGATTAAGTTATATAAAGACTAAATCACAGGAGGTTTATTTTTATGATAACAGTAGAAAAACTGGAAAAAGGTACTTATTTTGATGATGCTTTTAAAATCTCATTTAGATACGATCCCACTACTGTAGCTAAGGTAAAAGAGCTGGCAGAGCGGAGATATTTACCAGAGGATAGGGCGTGGGAGATCCCAGCACATGAGCTACCAGCTCTCATAGAGAAAGTAGGGCTTAGCAATATCAAAAGTGAGGAGGCTGTAGTACAAGCTCTCAATACTAAGGAGATCGAGGATAAAAGGGAGGCTACACAGGAGAGGCTAAAGGGTATTAAGCCTGTAAGAGATTTTGATTTTAAGACAGCTCCCCTCCCTCATCAGATCGAGGCTTTTAATTATGGAATAGAGAAAAACTCTTTACTTATCGGAGATGAGCAGGGCTTAGGCAAAACAAAGGAGAGTATTGATATTTGTGTAGCCAGAAAGAAAGAGCTCATTAAAACCCTTATTGTATGCGGAGTAAACTCTGTAAAATATAACTGGGAGAAAGAGATCCAGATCCACTCTAACGAGGGCTGTGTAATGGTAGACGGTAAGACAATGGATGTTAGAGTACAACAGCTAAATGACTGGTACAGAGGCTCCTCTTATTTTGGGGTTATCAATATTGAGAGCCTCAGAAATGAGAAAATACAGGATGCTCTCTATCTGGGGATTAAGGATGGATATATAGGGGCTATTATTGTGGATGAGATCCACAAGGCTAAAAACGGAGGCTCTCAACAGGGAAAAGCTCTTAGATTTTTGAAAGCTCCAGTTAAGATAGGATTATCTGGTACTCCAATGAATAAAGCGGAGGATCTGTGGAATATCCTTACATGGCTGGGAGTAGAGAGGAGATCCTTTTATAGTTTTAGAAATGCCTATTGTACTATGGGAGGTTTCGGAGGCTATAAAGTAATCGGATATAAAAACTTAGATAGCCTCAATGCTGAGTTAAATACTGTAATGCTTAGAAGAAAGAAAGAGGAGGTACTAGATCTCCCTCCTAAGCTGTACAGTACTGAGTATGTAGAACTTACCACAGCTCAGAAAAAACAGTACAGGGATATTAAAAATGGCATTGTAGCAGATATGGAGAATATCTTAGCCTCTGTTAATCCGCTTAACTGTACTCTCCGCCTCAGACAGCTTACCAGCGGTAATCCTAACTTAACAGATGATAGCCCTAAGCTGGATCGTATTAAGGAGATGTTGGAGGAGGAGATTATCCCTAACGGTCACAAGGCTATTATATTTTCTCAGTGGAGCACGATAGCTAAGGATTTGGGGCTAGAGCTTAAAGAGTATGATCCGATTGTAATTACAGGAGAGGTACCTCCAGAGCAGAGGCAGAGATTAGTAGACAATTTCCAGACTAACCCACACTGTAAAGTAGCTATAGGAACTATCGGAGCTATGGGTACTGGATTAACTCTAAATAAAGCCTCTTATGTATTCTTTATGGATAAAGCATGGAATAGCGGAGATAATGCACAGGCTGAGGATAGAGCCCACAGAATAGGTACCGTAGGGGCTGTAAATGTAATCTCTATGGTGGCTAAGGGTACCATAGATGAGGCGGTAGAGGATTACCTGTTAGAAAATAAAGATCTCATTGATCGAGTAGTAGACGGTAAAGGATCTAAGCAGGATATTAAAACCATCCTTAACAAATTACTTAGCATTTAATATACAGGTGTGGTATAATAACTCAAAATGGAGGTACATAATGAGAGCGATAACAATAGATGCAGATACAGGAAAAAGAGTATACACAAGGAAAGAGGTAGCGGATCTGGTAGGAGCCTCTACTCAATCTATCCGCCTCTGGGAAGATGCTGGAGCTATTCCAGCAAGCGTAAGAGATGAGGGAGGCTATAGATACTGGTATGAAGAGGATCTGGAGGCTATAAAGGCTTATGCCTCATTACCGAGAAAAGCAAAACTTAAAAAGTAACCCTAAGTGTGAGGAGAGTGTAAAAGCTCTCCTCTTTTTTTTTGTCCTTAATTTTGAGGGCTATCTAAAAAATTACCGTTTGTGTGATTAGGTTAAGTATCAAAAGAAAAGGAGGTAAACCTAATGAGAATTGATTTTACAAATGCTGTAGTAGAGGATGATGGTTACGGAGTAGAAGTAAATGGAAGATCTTTAGAGGCTATTATTTCTACAGCCTTAGGAACCAGATTAGGAGATAAGGGCGGATATAGCTCTGGATTACCTAAATTTAAGGCTAATAGCTGTGATGTAACTGTTATTATTACGCCTCATCCTACAGAGTGTACAATTAACACTAATAGCGGAATATGGCACAGTGTAAAAGAGATGGAGGCAGAAAAGAGTGAGCAGTTTCAAAAGGAAAATGCAGAGGCAGATCCAGAAGAATAACGGTACCCTCCTCCACAAAAAGGTAGTAGCTAGAAAGATGGGCTGTAAATCCGTGGAGGAGTATAACCGTAGAATGGCACGTAGAGAAAAGAATTTAAAAGAGATGGAGGATAACAAAGATGGCAAATGATTTTACAGCAAGGGTAGCAGGTATCAGCGTAGAGCTGGGTATGAGTGTACAGAATAAGAGTGGTATCTGGTGTAAGCCTACAGTAAAGATGGATCTTAAGATTGATGGAGGTACGAACCCTCAGCAGAGAGAGGCTATTATTAAACAGGCTTTTGATGAGGTTTGTGATAACATTGAGAAAACCATCTCAGAGATGGAGTAATACTTACAGGGGGGGGGGAGAGTATCTCTCCTCTCTCCTTAACTGGAGGTAATTATGGCAAAACAGATAAAAGTAAGAGAGGATAATTACTTTGCTGTACAGGGCTGGATGGTAACAGAGCTAAAACTAAAGGGTAATGCTCTTATGCTCTATGCGATCATCTACGGATTTTCTCAGACTACTAACACAGCTTTTACAGGGAGTGTAGACTACCTCTGTGAGTGGCTGGGTGGTGTATCAAGACCTACAGTAATTAACACTTTAGATAACTTAGTTAAGCAGGGGCTCCTCACTAAGAGCAGTACCACTAAAGGAGCTCTCATTTACAACAGCTATACAGCTTTAAGACCGAGTAAAAAAATTTTATCCGATGAAGATCCAACGAGTAAAAAAACTTTACCCGATACGAGTAAAAATTTTTTACTCAATAAAGATAGTAAAGATAATATAGAAAAATCCATCTCTAAAGAGATGGAGGGCAAAGCCCCTAAAAAAAAATCTTATAGTACTATCTTAGAGGATCCTGTTAATAAGTTTGTGAAAGAGGCTCTTAGTAAATTTATCCAGTATTGTAGGGGTAAAAACTATACTCCTAAAGTAACTACGGTAGAAAAGTTTGCTAGTACTCTTAGAGATAATGCTGGAGAGGATCCTGTAGTGGCTCTAGCTATTGTGGATCAGAGTATAGATAAGGGATGGAAAGATCTCTATCCACTTAAGAACTATGGTAGACAGGGAAAGCCTACAGCGATCAGTAAAAAATTCAGTGGTAATACCCTTAAAGATGCTGAGGGTAAAGATATTGTGTTTAAGTAATCTGGAGGAGGGTGTAAAAGCTCTCCTCTAAATTTTTACCTCTTTTGTGATTAGGATTACTCAAAAGGAGGTAAAAGCGGATGAAATGCTATGCAAGTGATTATTGCCAGAAAGATAAAAGCTCCTGTAGTGATGTATGCGGAGGCTACAGAGTACTTAGAGCTTTATACAATTTAAGCAGGATCCCAGAGAGATACCGTTATACTATCGCTCTTAAGCCAGAGAATGGAGAGGATCTGGAGGCGTTTACAACACTGGATAATTATAAAAATGATGTGCTCAGTATGGTAGATGAGGGCAGAGGTTTATATATCTGGGGAAAGAGTACAGGGAATGGTAAAACCTCATGGGCTTGTAAGATTATGAGTTACTTTTTCAGAAAGATAGCTTTTAATACAGGGCTGGAAAATGAGGGGCTATATATTTTTCTCCCCACTTTCTTAGAAGATCTCAGAGATAACTATGATAACAAAGATCCAGAGTTTGATGAGATACTCAGAATGATAAAAACCTGTAGGCTCCTTATCATAGACGATATAGGAGCAGAGAGGGTAACAGATTGGGTAAGGGAGAGGATGGTAAGTATTATAAATACCAGAGTATCTAATAACCTCACTACGATCTATACCAGTAACCTCTCTCCAGAGGAGCTTAGGGGCGAGTTAGGGGATCGGATAGCCAGTAGAGTATTGGGATCCTCACAGGTAGTAGAAATTACAAGCGGAGATAGGAGGGGATTATAAATGGCTAATATGATTGAGCAGAGCTTACTCTGTAAAGTATTAGATGCTCCAGATCTGGAGATCCTCCACTCTAACGGAGTAATAGAGGAGATGTTTCTTACCTGTAAGGATGAGATCCATTTTATCATAGAGCATTACAACAGCTATAAGCAGATGCCAGATAAATTAACCTTTTTAGGCAGGTTCAAAGATTTTCAAATGCTGGAGGTTACAGAGAGTACAGATTACTTAGTATATAAGCTCAAAGAGGCTTATACATATACTAAGCTGGTGCCTCTGATTGAGGATACAGCAAAGGTAGTAAAAGAGGATAGTATTAAGGCTATCCAGTACCTCAAAGAGGAGTTAGAAAAGCTGGAGAAATCCGTACCAGTGAGCAGGAATAAAGATGGCTATGATATTATCTCTAACGCCAGAGATCGCCTTACAGAGTATAAAAAGCGTTGTGAGGTAAAAGGGCTTATAGGTATTCCTACAGGTATCCCTAAGCTAGATGAGATTACTAATGGCTGGCTCTGGGGAGAGGATCTGGTAGTACTCACAGGGCGTACTAACGTGGGTAAAACATGGATCGGAGAGTACTTTGCTACTATGGCGTGGAATATGGGTTATAAGATCCTTATGTACTCTGGAGAAATGAGTACCGCTATGGTTGGTTTTCGTTTTGATACTCTCAATAAGCACTTTAGTAACATGGGGCTCCTTAATGGATCTGGTACTCTGGGAAAGAAACCAGATACAGACGGAGCAAAGTACTTACAGGAGGATTATGAGAAGTACATAACACAGCTCCAGCAAAAGAGCGGATTTATCGTAGTTACTCCAGATGATTTTGAGGGGCGTAAGCCTAATGTAGATGAGATCAAGAGCTTAGCTATTAAGCATGGGGCGGATATGATTGTAATAGATCAGCTCTCTCTTATGAGTGATAAGCGTAGGGCGGATATACCTAGAATAGCTTATAACAATATCTCAGAGGATCTCTTTTTAATGAGTAAGGAGCTTAAAAAGCCTGTACTCCTTATGGCACAGGCTAACCGTGAGGCAGTTAAGAACCGTAAAAAAGGAGAGAGCCCAGAGCTCCATGATCTGGCAGAGAGTGACGGTGTAGGACAGAACGCCACAAGAGTATTATCTCTATCTGTGATAGATGGCACTCTTAAGATCAGTGTTAAGAAAAACAGATATGGTATCAATAACAAAGAGGTACTTATGATCTGGGAAGTAAACACAGGATACCTTAAGCCTCTCCTTAGCGAAAATCCAGAGGAGAGCACAGAGGATAAAAAGGATGATAAACCAGATGGAGAAAAGGATAAAGGAGGAGAGAAAGATTATGGTTTCTAAAGGCGGAGTACCTAAGGGGAGGATCATCCCTGTATATCTTACAGATGAGGGAGATGTGTACCCTATTTATTTACATGAGATGGGAGAGTTAGAGATTATTCAGAGGCTTGTAGCAGGTATCTTAGATAATAAAATTGTTGTGGATACTAATACCAGAATTAACTCAGAGAATGATAAAATCTCTATTTTTGATTTAAGTAAGAAAAAATAATAAAAATTTCTCTAAATGTTACCTCTTTTTCTGATTAGGTTAAGTAAATCGGAAAAGGAGGTACTTTTTTATATGACGATTACAAGTAAGGAAGTAGCGGAGATGCTGGGAAAGAGGCACGATAACCTTTTAAGAGCGATCCGCAAATATATTACACAGTTAGGAGATGAGGCTCCTAAGTATTTCTCAGAGGATCCAGATAAGGGCAGTAGATTGTACCATATTACTAAGGCTGGCTGTGATCTTATGGCAGGGCGTATTATCGGAGCTCAGAGTGAGGCTTTTAAGACTAAGTATGCTCCAGTGTTTGGAGAGGAGGCTCCTGTAGAGGTGGTAGAGGAAAAGCAGGAGGAGCCACAGGAGAAAGCCTACACAGTAGAGGAGGTAGCTCAGATCTTAGGCTGTACTGAGAGAAATGTATACAGAAATATCCAGAGTGGAAAGCTGGAGGCGGTAGAGCGTGAGGTAATGATCCCTACTCTTAAGAAGTTTGTAACAGAGGAGGCTCTGGAAAAATATAAAGCAGGGAGGGCTAGTTAATGAACTACTTTGAAATGAAATGGAGGCTCTCCGCTTGCAGGATACAGGCAGGATACTCACAGGCAGAGGTAGCAGAGATCTTAGGCTGTAGTGATAAGACTATTGTTAGCTGGGAAACAGGTAAGACAGCTCCTAAGATGGAGAAAGCACAGGAGCTTAGTGATCTGTACGGTATCCCTCTGGCTTATATGGATTTTTCAAAGGCTGGAAACTCTACACCTCTTAGAGAGCGTGAGAGTGAACAACAGATCCCAGCTTTTTAACAGATATTACCAGTAGATTTAGGAAAATACTGGTAGCAGAATAAAAAGAAAGAGCCAGCCTATATAAGACTGGCTCCCCAGAGGATTATTCCTCTGTGTGTTGGAGTTTGTAGATCCTAAGAGCTACATCCCTCACTAAGAGCTTATCCTCAGTAGATAACTCAGAAAAAATATCTGTGAGCTCTGTAAGTAGCGGATCTGGAGTAGAAGTGTTAGCGGTAAAATCGAAAAACTCACTAACAGGGGCTCCTAAGTATGTAGCTAGGTTTTGGAGCCTGTCCATGTCTGGTAAGTGTTTACCATTACTCCAAGAGGAGAAAGTAGTAGGCGGTATCCCAATACCATCCGCTACCTCTTTCTTACTCTTTCCAGATAGTGCTAAGTAGTAACTCAGAGCTTTTACAAAGTTATCCGTGAGAGAGGAATTGTTAGCCATTGTATCACCTCCTCTCTTTGAGGGATGATTAAATAATACACCTAAACAGTAGAAAAGTAAAGTAAAACATACAAAAACTACTGTCAAACAGAATTTTTTATTGACAAGTGGTAAATACTTCGTTATACTACTAAACAGTAGGAGAAAGCTACTAAAGCTCCTCTCCCTATATTTTTTTACCTATACACTACTGTTAAACAGTAGTTTTAGGAATATATTTTAATTTTTTAAAGGAGGTACAAGCTAATGAATTTAGCGGAGTTAAAGGAGGCTTATAAAGCCAGAAAGTTAGCCTTAGACAGTGCAAAGAAAGAGGAGGAGAAATACAAGGCACTCCTTAAGGATGCGATGTTAGAGGCTGGAGAAAGTGATTACACGGATGAGGCTGGATACCGCTTTGAGCGAATTGTGCAGGAGCGTAAGAGCATGGATGAGGAAAAGCTCTTAGCAGAACTCCATGAGAGAAACCTTACTAGCTGTATCGCAACTAAGGAGGTTGTAGATGAGGGTGCAACTCTTAAGGCGGTAGAGGCTGGAGAGTTGCCACAGGAAGTATTAGCAGATGCCTTAAAGGTAACAGAGGTAGTAATGCTTAAGCTCACAGCTCCTAAAAAGGCAAAGGCTAAAAAGTGATAACGATCTGGAAAACTCCAATAGTAGCCACAGTAGAGCAGGTACTTAAGGATCTTAAGCTACAGCTCTACGGAGCAGGGCTACTTAAGGAGATTAAAAACACAGGATCGGATCTTATGTGTACTTGCCCTTTTCACGCACACGGTAAGGAGCATAACCCATCTTGCGGAGTGCTCCTACAGAAAAAGGTAACAAAGGATAAGACCTACGAGGCTGGTACGGTGCATTGCTACACCTGTGGATACACAGCGGATCTACCTCAGTTTGTAGCGGATCTGTTAGGGCTGAGTAGCCCAGTAGAGGGCTTTAAGTGGCTGGTAAATCAGTACAACTACCAGACGGAGGAGAGAGAGCTCCCAGATCTGGATATGTACAGAGGCTCCACAGCTAAATCCTCAGTATTAGAGGAGAGCTTAGTTAAGCAGTACACACAGAACCTCCTACAGAGTGAGGAGGCGTGTAGGTACCTACATAAAAGGCGGATAGCTAACTGGGTGCTAGAGGCTTATGAGCTGGGGTTTGATCCAGAGGATAAAACAGTGCTTTTCCCTGTAAGGGGCATGGATGGGAAAGTGATCTTTTACAAGGGCAGGAGCATAGCTGGAAAGCATTTTTATAACGCAAAAGAGGTAGATAAAACCTCCGTAGTGTTTGGGCTCTGGGAGATCTTAAACGAATCTTTTAGCTGGGGTACATCGGATCAGATAGAGGAGGTTTGGATTACAGAGAGTGAGATAGATGCTCTCAGCCTTATCTCTTATGGAGTACCAGCGGTAGCCATCATGGGATCACATATCTCAGAGGATCAGTGTAAAGAGCTGGAGCGTACACCTTTTAGGCGGTTTGTACTTGCCACAGATAACGATGATGCAGGGAGAAAAGGAGCCTCCCAGATCAAGAGGTTACTGATACCTAAAGGTTTTCGGTTTATCAACCTCAAATGGCATACGAGCCTAAAGGACATTAACGATCTTGTCAAAGAGTACGGAGATGGCTGGAAAGACCATCTCACAGGATATTAAAGGAGGAAAACAGGATGAGTAAAGGATTTATTACAGGAACAAATGAGGAACTTATTAAAGCGTACAAAGAGAGTAGAGATGAGAGCTATCTTAAAGAGCTCATAGAGGCTAACAAGGGGCTTATTAACCTTTTGGTATCTCCTTATTTAACCTCTATCCCTAATTCTGAGTTAGAGGATCTTACAAGTGAGAGCTATATACCGATGCTTAGAGCTATAGAGGATTACGATCCAGAGCAGGGAGTAGCTTTTTCAACTCTCCTTAAGGTCTATGTACGCCAGCACCTTAACCGTTTATACAACGAGGCTACACGCCAGAAAAGATTTGCAGGTACTACTCCAGATAGCTTAGATCGGTTATCTGAAATCAATAAAGAGAGCGGTACAGAAACAGATGGCAACTTTGAGGTAGAGTGTAAGGATTTTAGCTCTGTAGAGTTTATGGATCTTTTAGATAGCTTACAGCTCAATGATAAGGAGCAGGTAGCGGTAAATATCCTCATGGCTGGAGGAGCTAAGGGAGAGATTGCTAAGGCTCTTAATATTACTAATGCTACCGTAAGCTGGCATATCAAAAACCTCAAAAAGAAATTTATTTTAGCTGGTTATCAATATGCTGTCTAAATAATCTGGGTGGATGTGATTAAGTTATTTATCACGAAAAGCAAGGAGGTAAGCGGTATGAGTAGTTTAAGAACCCTGTTAGCCATCTTAAAAGGAGAGGCTGTAGTGCTTACTAAAAAGAGTGAGCATAAGGCGGATGTGTTAGTAGGAAAAAATGTGGATAAGCGTTTTGCTATCAACAGCATGGTAGGAGCTGTAAAGGCTTTGATGCTGTAGTTATAGAAAAAAAAAATAATCAAGGAAAAACAGGAGGATACAGAAATGGGATTACAGGATCTTATTAACAAGTATGACAATGGAGGATTTTCTAAAACAGGCTGGTTTCAGTTAAAGGATGACGGAGATACAGCTACAGTAAGATTACTCCACAAAGGAGAGGTAGGAGTAAAGGATGGAGAAACAGATTATGATTTTCCCATCTATGAGGTACACAAGTTAGATGTAGACGGTAGCGGTAGAGATCGTACCTGCCTCTGTAAAGGAGAGAGCTGTGAGTTTTGCAAGAGCGGTAATAAGCCTCAGCTTAGAATGTTCTTACAGATGATTAACAAGGATGAGAAAGATAAGGATAAGCAGGTACAGCTCTGGGAGAGAGGCTTAACAGACATTAAGAACCTTATCGGCTTAGCTGGAGAGTACGGAGATCTCACTAAGAGAGATATTAAGATTAAGAGATCTGGAGCAAAGGGTAGCCTTAAGACTACATACCAGTATTTTCCTAAGGATCCTAGTGAGATGGAGATCCCAGAGCCTCAGAACTTAGTAGGCTCACTTATCTTAGATCTGGATCGTGAGGATCAGATTAAGGCTATCGAGGGTAGATTACAGCTTAACAAGGGTAACAATAACGATAGTAACAATGACAGTGGAGCAGGAGCTACAAGAGTATTTTAAGGCAGGGAGGGAGGCTAAAACCCTCCCTCTTTTATTAAACAGGAGGATACAGGATGGCAAGAGAGATACAGGTAGATATGAGTAGAGAGAGCGTGGATCTGGAGGATCTTAGTAGCAGATTAGCTCATAAAAAGGTATGTAATATAAATTTGAAAAGAAACCAGAATACCTTACTTAAAGGGCTGGAGGTAATAAATGAGCTGGTAAAGAGCGGTAGGCTCCATGCTGAGGGAGAGTATGAGATTATCCGTACTCCAGAGAGGCTTAAGGAAGTAATGGAAACCTACTTAACTGGAGTAAGTGAGTATGTACTGGATGTGGAAACTACAGGGCTGGATGTGTATAACGATATTTTAGTAGGTATCTGTTTATATAATCCAGATCTCCCTAGTTTCTATGTACCGTTTAATCATACGGATCTCCAGAATAAGAGAGTTGAGGGGCAAATGACAGAGGAGGAGTGTAAGGCGGTTATGCTCCCTTATCTGGCTAACGGATCCCTTAAGTGCATCAATCATAATATTAAGTTTGATGATAAAGTGGTTACTTTTCAGTGGGGGCAGAGAATAGCTAATGTATGGTGGGATACTAACATAGCTGGCTGGGTACTCAATGAGAATGAGAAACACGGATTAAAACCGATGTATAACAAGTATATCCTCAATGGGGAGGGCTCAGATGAGGATTTTGGAGATCTCTTTGAGGGTATCCCATGTAACTATATCCCTATTGATATTTTTGCTATTTATGGAGCTAACGATGGTTTTAAAACATGGGCTCTGTATCAATTCCAGAAAAAGTATCTTAGAGAGGATCATCCGAGAGCAGACTACAGAAAGCTCTATCATGTGTTTAGAGATATTGAGATGCCTCTTATTGATGTTTGTATGGATATGGAGCTTAGAGGTGTAGAGATCCGTGAGGATTATGCTAAGGAGCTTTCTGTAAAATTTAATGCAGAGATGGCAGAGAAAGAAAAGCTCTGTGATGAGTATGTAGCTAAGTTTGATAAGTTTATAGAGGAAAATCCTACTCTTATGAGATTAACTAAGGGTACTAAGAAGATTAACTATAACAGCCCTCAGCAGGTGGCTTGTTTATTCTATGATATTTTCAAACTGAAAAGCGTATCCAGAAAAGAGCCGAGAGGTACAGGAGATAAGATAGTACAACAGCATAGAAATAAGGCTAAAAAGGCAGGTACTAAAAAGGGAGAGGAGTTTATCCAGTTTTTAGATAACTACCAGAGATACAAAGAGTGCGGAAAGCTCTTAGGAACTTACATAGATAAGATCCCAGAGGTTAAGTGTGCTAAGACTAATGCAGTACATACTACATATAACCAGTATGGGGCTAAAACAGGTAGATTTAGTAGCTCCGATACAGTTACTAAGATCAATCTCCAGAATATCCCTAGCCATGAGAAAAGCATCCGTAAGATCTTTAGAGCCAGAGATGGTTATAAGTTTGTAGGCGGAGATTTTAGCCAGATTGAGCCACGAGTACTCTCTTATGTATCTGGAGATGAGGCTATGCAGGAGGCATACAGAGAGGGTAAGGATCTATATGCTATCATGGGATCTAAGGTTTATGGAGTGCCTTATGAGGATTGTAGAGAGTTTTATCCAGATGGTACGGTAAACGCTGAGGGTAAACACAGGCGTACAACTATGAAAAGTGTGCTTTTAGGTATTATGTACGAGCGTGGAGCTAAAGCCATCGGAGAGCAGTTTGATAGATCCGCAGAGTGGGCTCAGAAACTTATTGATGATTTTTATAAGAGTTTTCCTAAGATCCAACAGCTCCGCCTTAAGGTAGAGAAGATGGCGGAGGAGTATGGATATGTAACTACCATACAGGGCAGAAAGAGAAGATTGCCAGAGATGCAGTTACCAGATCACGATGATTACCGCTATCAAGAGGCTCACAGGCAGAGCCTTAACGCTGTAATACAGGGATCCAGTGCGGATATTATGAAATTAGCTATGATCGCTATTTACAATGATCCTCAGTATAAGGCTCTGGATTGCCACATGGTAATAACCGTACATGATGAGTTAATTATGGAGGTACCAGAGGATCATATTAAGGAGGGAGCAGATCTCTTAGTAAACACTATGAAAAGAGTAGGACACAGCCTTATAGATCTCCCTATGAGCGTAGATGCTGAGGTAAATGATTACTGGTATGGAGAAAACTTAGCGGATGAGTATTTAGAGGAGGAGTAAGCCTATGGGATATTTTCCTTTACCAGAGTTAAAGGGTAAGCCTAACAGGATCTTTGTAGATGGTAAAACTCTAAATCAGATAGCTAAGGAGAGCGGTATAAGGCTTGATACCGTACAGCATAGATATAGCAGAGGTATAAGAGATTATGAGGGCTTAACAAAGCCTTCTCATATCAGAGTAGAGCACGAAAAGACACAGAGGAAAACCTACTCTATAATGAGTGCTGGAGAGAGAGTAATGGAGAGGATCTGGGAGCTGGATATACCTCTCCAGACTATCTCCGATAAAACAGGGATAAGCAGATCCACAATATATGCTTTTCTGTATAACGGTACAGATCTTAGCAGTATGAGGCTTGCTAAGATCTGTAGCCTTTTAGGATTATCAATGGATTATGTAATGGGATTAAAACAGGAGGATAACTAATATGAGTATGATGGAATGGGCTAAAAGAGAGGTAGAGATAGCATCTAAGAGAGAAAGAGGAGATAAGCCAGAGAGTGAGTGGGATTATGGCTGTGCTTGCTATGATAGTGCTCTTAAGGCGTTTGAGAGCCTTTGTGGAGATGGTCACAGCGGTTTTAGTATCGGCATTACAAAGGGGATCCTTAATAGATTGATAGAGGGAAAGCCTCTTACTCCGATTGAGGATACAGAGGGTGTATGGAATGTATGTAGCAGAGGAGAAAATGGTGGAGTAGCTACATACCAGTGTAAGCGTATGAGTAGCCTGTTTAAGGATGTATACCCAGATGGTACAGTAAAATATCACGATAACGATAGATATTATTGTATTAAATGGGATGATCCTAACCTGTGTTGGCATAATGGTTTTATTGGTAAGATTTATAGTGAGATGTTCCCTCTTACTATGCCTTATATGCTATCTAATAAAGCGGATGTGATTGTATGTGATGAGCTCCTCACAGATCGTAAAAACGGAGATTTTGATACTTTAGCTGTATTGTATATCCAGAGATCTCACGGAGAAAAGGTAGAGGTAAACAGATACTTTAAGGAGGGAGAAAAGAGCTTTATAGAGATCTCTCCAGAGGAGTATGAGGAGCGTAAGAAGATGCACGAAAAGAGGCAGGAGCAGGAGGCTAAGGCACAGGATGAAAATTAGATATAACCGTTTTGCTGTATTTCCTGTGATGTGTCACGATTGCCATAGGTATATCTGGATGGAGCCTTATAGGAGGGCTGATGTGTGGCATAACTTGTTAGATAGATATGTAAAGAAAACTATCTGTAATGAGTGCCTTAAAAAGTATGATGTAGGAGGTAAACAGTGAGATATAAAGTATACGATGAGGAAGATAAGAAAGAGAGAACTTTGGAGGAGTGCATAACTCCTTTAGAGGTAGGATCTGTAAGGAGAGTGCAGGTTAAAAAGGGAGATACAAGAGAGGTACACCATTTTAGAGTACTGGAGGAATTAAAAGCGTGAGAGTGTATATAGCTGGAGCTATGACAGGAGTGTTTAAGTATAAAGAGAAATTTATTGAGGCTGAGGAGTATATAAGAGGGCTGGGGCATATAGTACTTAATCCCTCATTTTTACCAGAGGGGCTCTCAGATTATTACGAGATCAATAAAGCTATGATAGATCAGTGTGATGCTATTTATGTTCTTTTGAATTATGAAAACTCTAAGGGTACAAAGAAAGAGATTGAGTATGCAAAGAGCACAGGTAAGCGAGTAATTTACCAGAATAGTACAGAGGTAAGAGATCAGAATGGTAATTCGTGGAGCTGGGTAAATAGACCTTTAGGGTATCCTATAGGATATGGTAATTACTGGGAGTATCCGTGGAGAAGATGTTGGTAAAAATTTAATCTAAAGAAACCTCCTTTATGTGATTAGGATCGATCAAAACATAAAGGAGGTTTTTCTATTGAAAGTAGATATTTTTAACACAGAAAACAAGTATAAGATAATCTATGCAGATCCAGCGTGGCTGTATAGAGATAAGGCAGTAGCAGGAGGGAGAGGGGCTGGATGCCATTATACAGTAACCAGATTAGAGGATATAAAGGCTCTCCCTGTAGAAAAGTTAGCAGATGATGATAGTGTGCTTTTTATGTGGGTTACAATGCCATTTTTAGAGGAGGCTTTTGATGTGATGAGATCATGGGGCTTTGAGTATAAAACCTGTGCTTTTACATGGATAAAGCAGAATAAGAAAGCAGATACTCTCTTTTGGGGTATGGGTAACTGGACTAGGGCTAATGCGGAGTTATGTTTATTAGGTGTAAGAGGAAAGCCTAAGAGAATGGATGCAGGAGTACACAGTGTAATTATGAGCCATATAGAGGAGCACAGTAAGAAACCAGCGGAAACGAGAGATAGGATTGTAAAGTTAATGGCAGGGGGGGGGGCTACCTAAAATAGAGCTCTTTGCAAGACAGAGTATAGATGGCTGGGATTGCTGGGGAAATGAGGTATAAGAATTGTAGGAGGTGTAAAAAGCCTCCTATTTTTTTTTATCTAAATTTACTTACCGTTTGTGATTAGGTTACTTATCAATCAAAACAGGAGGATCAAGGATGGTAAGACAGATTAAAAGAAAATGGAGAAGATTTTACAGAACTCATAGAGAGGGCTGTGAGTTGGTAGGAGATTTTATTGGAGCTGTAAGTATTTTTGCATTTTTATTTGAGCTCTATATCATCGGAGTTATGTTAGGAGGTCACTAATGGGAAATGTAATTTTAGGGCTTTTGTTAGTCGGCTACATAGTGGTTACTATCGTAAATCTGGTAATTGAGGTAAAGAGAGATAAAGAAACCAGACCTCTAAGGATAAGAGAAAGCAGATCCCAGATGTATTTAGCTTTTGAGCTTGCCAGATTTAATAAAAATATTGAAAAAGCCAGAGAGGAGGCGGAAAAGTAATGGGATTAAAGAGCTTAATAGCAGTAGCACAAGGAAAAAATGCAGAGAGCGTATCCTTTGAGGATAAGTTTCTTAAAAATTATGAGGAGGCTGTAAAGGTTAAGGAGCTGGAGGAGAGGCAGATAGCCCCATCTGAGTATATCCGCCCATCTTCTATGTATGGCTGTGAGCGTATGTTATTTTTCCAGAGAGTACATGGAGGCTCCCAGAACGGAGAGCAGAGTGAGGTAAATCTTATTGAGATATGCCAGAGTGGTACAGATAGGCACTTAGACATACAGCACATAGTAGAGCGGATGGAGGGCGTAGAGTGCTTAGATCTGGAGGAGATGGTAAAAGAGGCACAGGCTAAAGGCATTAAAACCGAGTTTGTAGGCTGGAATGAGGATCACACAGAGGGCAGGTGTAAAAATGATGAGCTCTCTATTTATTTCCAGCCAGACGGAGTTATTAGATTTAATGGTAAGGATGTAATCTTAGAGATTAAAACAGAGAGTACTTACCAGTTTAGTAACCGTTATGAGCCTAAGGCGGATCATAAGTGGCAAGCTACTTGTTACGGTATGGGGCTGGGTATAGATTATATCCTTTTCTTTTATGAGGATAGAAATTTCTGTAAAAAGAAACCGTACCTCTGGAGAATAACCGATGAGATGAAACAGGCAGTACTTAACAAGATACGAACTGTAAACAATGCTTGTAAGACAGGGATCCCTCCAGAGAAAGATGATAGTAAGTGTACTTACTGTAGATATAAAAACGAGTGTGCTTTAGTGGATGCTGGAAAGTGGGTACATCCTAACCCTCCAGAAAAGCCTCAGACAGCCCAGAAAGATACAAACAGAAAAAAGGCTAATAAGTCTACAGGTAAAAAGAAAAAAGCCTCTACAGGGCAAAATACAGCGTTGAGAGCGGTATGTGGTAACTGTGAGCACTGTGGTAGAGAGTTAGGAGCTTACTACTGTAGCATTGGTAAAGAGGGATCTATGTATGTAGATCGTAGAAAGAAATGTAAGTTTACTCCTAGCAGATTTAAGGGGGTACAGGATGGCAAGTAATAACATCGGTAAAACCTTTGAGCAGGAGTTTAAGGAGTGTGTACCTCCAGATTATTACCTGTACCGCTTAAAGGATGATACAAGCGGATTTTATGGAGTATCTAATCCATGTGATTATATTCTGTTTAGATCTCCGTATCTCTTTCTGGTAGAGCTCAAAACTCATAAGGGAAAGAGCATACCGATAGCTAAGATCAGACCTAACCAGATACAGGGAATGGAGAAAGCTACTCATTATGAGGGAGTGTATGGAGGCTTTTTAATCAACTTTAGAGAGTTGGAGGAAACTTATTACATAACCGTACAGGATGTGATCCAGTTTACTCAGACTGAGGAGAGAAAGAGCATACCTGTAGAGTGGTGCAGGGATCACGGAGTAAAGATAGAGCAGAAAAAGAAAAGAGTGAGATACAGCTATGATCTGGAGAGCTGGTTAAGGAGGTACTATGGAAAATCCGTGTAGTAATTGTGATAGTACATCAATGGAGATGTGCTTACTTATTAGACATTGTGAGCACTTTGTAACAAAGAAACCTAAAGAGGAGAGCAGGTGTAGAGAGTATGTAGGAGTTACCTGTGTAAATGGTGGATGCCCTAACGCTATGGCGGATGAGTACCCAGAGTACGGTTATGAACGTTGTACCTGTGAGGAGTGCGGATACTATAAGGGCTGTGAGGATTGTGCCTTAGCAGGTACAGAGCATTGTGATAAGGCTCCTACAGGAGGAGGTAAAGATGGTACAGAGTGATAAATTAAAGAAAATCATAGCAGAGGTAAAAGAGGAGAGCTCTCCTGTAATAACCCTCTCAAATGAGTTGATAGCAGATTTTAGTAAGGAGCTGGATAGTGCTATCTCAGAGCTGGATATGATTATGGAAAGCATAGGAGAAAACTCTATAGAGGATATACCAGATAGCCAGATAGAGTACTACTGTGTTAAGATCCCAGCCCTTATGTATTATGCAGGACAGAGAGTAGAGGAGCTGGGTATGCAGGTGGATCTAGCCTCTAATGCTAAGAAAAGTGCTCAAAATGAGGCGATGGTAAAAGTATCTGGTACTGTGCAGGAGAAAAAAGCCAGAGTAGAACAGCTCACAGAGGATAAAGCCTTAGTAGAGGCTATTTACCGCAGAGCTTATAACAGCCTCAAAGTTAAGTTAGAGATGGCTGAGAAGATCTACAGCGGATTAAAGAAATCCCTCTCAAAGAGAATAGCGGAGGTAGATCTGGATAGATTTAGCAAGGATAAATATACCAGAGATCCAGAGGATCCTATGGAGGAGTAAGCCTATGGAGCGATGGGCTTATGAGTACTTTAGGAGGCAAGCCATAGAGGATAGATGTAAGCAGGAGGCACAGTGGCTAATAGATAACCCTAAGGACAGTATCCGTAAAATGGCTAGAGAATTTTGTATAAGTAAGAGCCAGTTACATAGAGATCTCCACGAGCTCAGAAATATAGATGATGATCTCTATGTACAGTGTAGAAATATTTTAAGGAGGCATAAAAGACGATGTTTATAAGAGTTGAGGATCAGAGCGGAAACCTTACTATCTGGCTTAATGTGAACCAGATAGCAAAGCTGGAGGAGAGCAGGAGCTCAGAGGAGATAATGGGATACAGTGTAACTACTGTGGATAATAAGGAGTATTACTCTCCAGATGTTAAGGCTATACAGGCTTTATTGATGCCAGTAGTTGTAATGGAGCCAGAGGGCGATATTGTAGAGGAGCTTAAAAAGCTGGATATGATGAGAGATGTTATGGCGAGGTGTTAGGTATGGAGGAAAAATTAGATAAGTTTTTAGCGTATCTGGAGGAGAATGGTGTAGAGATCTCTGGAGAAACAGCTTTTAAGTGTGATGATGGGATTGTACTCTTTAGCCCTAATGAGGGAGGCGGAGTAGATATAGCCATTATCAGAAATGTAATTGAGTTAAATTACAATTTAGGTATCACGGATGCAGATGTAAACCTCTTTAATACAGAGGTAGGAATTATGCAGGAGTTAGGAGGATCTGAGGATGGAGAATAATAAACCAGTATTTTATATGTTAGTGGGATTGCCAGCCAGCGGTAAAAGCTCTGAGAGTGACAGGCTGGGAGATGTAATTGTTAGATCCTCCGATTACCTTAGAGATAAGCTCTGTGGAGATATAAACGATATGAAAAATAATGGTGCTGTGTTTACCATTTTACAAAGTTTGGTTAGAGCGGATCTGTATCACAGTAAGGATGTAGTGTACGATGCTACAAACTTAAAAGCAAGCTATAGGGTGGAGTTTTTGGATACCCTTAGATTATTAAATTGTAAAAAGGTTTGTGTGTTTGTAGATACTCCTTTTGAGGTGTGTGTTAAGCGTAACGAGGAAAGCGAGCGTACAGTACCTAAGGAGGCTATGGATAGAATGAAAAGATTTTTAGAGCCTCCTACTTTTGCTGAGGGCTGGGATGAGATACGAGTAGTTAAAAATTGGGATGAAAAGGAGAACAGCGATGGCGGAGATAGATAACCTCATAGCAGAGGTAAACAAAAAATATAAAACGGATATAATCCGTAAAGCATCGGATCTTAAGGGGATAGAGTTTATCCCCTATACCTCCCCTATGATGAATTACTTAACCAGAGGAGGAGTACCTGTAGGGAGGATCATAGAGCTGGTAGGATTGCCTCAGAGCGGAAAAACTACTACAGCTTTGGATATTATCTCTAATTTTCAGAAAAAGTACACAGATAAGTACTGTGTATATCTGGATGCAGAAAACACAATAGATAAGGAGTGGGGAGAAACTCTGGGAGTAGATTGGAGTAAGGTAATCCTCATCCAGCCAGAGAGTGAGTATGGAGAGGAGCTCTTAGATATGCTCTTAGACTACATAAGATCTGGTAAGATCGGCTTAGCAGTATTAGATAGTGCTCCCTTTATTATTCCTAAGGCAGTACAGGAAAAAGGCTTAGATGAGAAAAGCTATGGCGGTAACAGTGCTCTTATGAAAGCCTTTTGTGATAAGGCGGTACCACTCTGTAAGAAAGTGGAGTGTACTTTTCTCCTCATCAATCAGTTAAGAGAAAATATTGGAAATCCGTACAAGCCTTTTAAAATTCCTTGTGGAACAGCTATAGCTCATGCGTGCTCACAGATCCTCTGGTTTACAAAGGGATCCTTACTGGATGAGAAGTATAAAGAGGTAAGTAGCGGATATGCTAACCCTAGCGGTAATCTGGTAAGCGTGAAAGTGGAGAAAAACAAGGTTACTAAAAATGATCGTAGGCTCCAGACTTACACCCTCAACTACAGTACAGGCGTGGATGAGATTAAGGATACCTTAGATCTGGCTATTATGCTAGGGATTATCTCACAGGCTGGAGCGTGGTTTAAGGCTACTCTTAAGGACGGTAAAGAGCAGAAGATGCAGGGATTTAATGGAGTGCAGGAGTTTTATTATAATGATCTGGAGGAGTTGGAGCATTTAAGAAAACAGGTATATGAGGCAGGGATGGCATGAGAGAAGTAGAGGAAACCTTAGCACATAACTTTAGAGAGGTAAGAGAGAAAAAGGGCTACACTCTAAAAGATGTGGTAAAAGGTACAGGATATACAGAGGTAAGTATAAGCAGGTGGGAAACAGGTACACGGATCCCTAAGGCTACAGTACTTTATAATCTGGCTAAATTCTATGGAGTATCTGTAGATAGATTTTTCTGGAAATAAGAGCAGGAGGAGGCAGTAAAAAGCCTCCTCTATTATTTTATACAGGGGTTATATAAAAAGTGCTTGACATTATTATATAGGGGGTATATATTATAAGTGAGGTAAGGAACTAGATACAAACTGAAAGAGAGGTAAACAATATGAGATATAAAGAGGATAATGATAACAGATACAGAGTAAACTTTATGAGAGCTACAGAGGAGCTCATGGATGCCCTCACAGTTGAGAGCTTTATCTCTTATTTAGAAGAAAATGCAGAGTTTGAAGATAACACAGTAGAGTACATTGACGGAAAATGTGTTAAGTGTAGAGCCTATGATCTCACAGAGGAAAACAGCAAGCTCCATAAGGAGTTTTTAGTAACAGAGGATGGCAGAGTATTTTACTGGAGAACCTTATTAGATAAGATCGAGTTAGTAGATGATGAGATCCCAGAGGGAATGGTAGAGGGATTACAGGAGGGAGATACATACAGAAATTTTAATGCTATCTGGGTAGTAGATAAGATTTATACAGTAGGTGATCCTACACTCTGGTATAAGCTCAGAATTAAGAGCCATGTGATAAAGAAAAGCCCTATGTATAAAGGGATTGGTACTATGGATTGTGCATATAGCAGGGGAGCCTAAGGGCTCCCAGACAGGAGGCAGAAATGTTACAGAGAAAGATTTTAAGATACAAAGTGATGGATGCACATAGAACTCTTGTAAAAGAGGGAAAGCTCTTAGAGGCTAGAGAGATACTGAGATTACTTAGAAAAGGTCATATTAAATTAGGGCTGGATGATGTGAGCTGGAATGTAGAGAGTTTGTGTGAGAAATTAGGATGTAAGATTTTTTATAGCAGTAGAGGATATACAGCGGAGGTTAAGTTATGAGTAATAACAATATGGTTTATATCAGAACTGATAAAAACGGTACAAAGATTTACCATGATTATACTTGTCCTAGATGTGGAGGAGCTGGCGGAGCGGATCAATGGATTTATACAGGGTGGACTTGTTACGAGTGTGGAGGAACTGGTAGAGTTAGTAATCCTCAGATCATTAAAGAATATACTCCAGAGTATAGAGCTAAGCTGGATGAGAGAGCTAGAAAGAGAGCAGAGGCTAAGAGGGCTAAGCAGGTAGATGAGTTTAATAACAATCGTTTAGCAATAGCTGAGAAATACGGATTTAATCCAGAGGGTAAGATCTATGTAGTAACAGGTAACACCTATGAGATCCGTGAGGAGCTTAGGGAGGCAGGAGCAAAGTATAGAGGAGGGATTAACTGGTATTTCTTAGAGAAACAGGATAGATACCCTACAATAGAGCTTAGTTATGAGGAGTGCCTTAATATTTATCCAGAGTACGGTACAATGAGCTGGAAAGACCTTACAGAGGTACAGGCAGTACTTAACAGTAAGATCCCTACAGAGGAGGATCCTAGCCAGTATGTGGGGCAGGTAGGAGAGAGGTTAGATCTGGTAGTAACTTTTAAGAAAAGATCTACTTATGAGATCCCTAGCTATGCAGGATGGGGTACAGATACGGTAGGGATCAATGTATTTAGAGATGATGCTGGTAACTGTTTTATCTGGAAAAGCACCTCAGCATTTTTTAACATAGCGGAGGGATCGCAGGTAAGATTGAGAGGAACTGTAAAGGAGCATAGCGACTATAAAGGCACTAAGCAGACTATATTACAGAGATGTAAAGTGGATGCGGTAAAATTATAAAGACAAGGGAGGAGTTAATTAACTCCTCCATAAGGGGGGCTAAGAGATGAGTATACATGGAGTAAATGCTAGACAGCTCCAGATAATAAGTATCCTTAAGGAGGCTAAGTGTACAAACACAGCCGAGCTACAAGAGGAGTTAGGAGTATCTAGGAGAACGCTTAGAACGGATATAGCGTATTTAAAGAGAGTGTATCCAGATAAGTTAATAACCCATAGAGGCAGGTATACAGGCGGTTTAGAGTGGGTAGAGTAGGAGGAGCGTATGGATCTAATAGAAAGAGTAGAAAGCTATAAGGTAGTGTTTAAGGAGTGTAAAGCTCTGGAGCCTGTTAGTATGGCTCTGGCAAAGGGCTATAAATCCGCTACACCTCTCCAGAGATTAGAGATAATCAGAGAGCTAGATACAGAGCTGGCGGAGGTATACAGCGTAGAGATCCCTGTTATTACAGCGTGGGTAAGGGATGATAACTATGTACACTCTACAAAGGAGATTTTCTTAGGGGAGCCCTCCTTAGAGGGTTTTCTCCATCAATTTAGGCATCACTTACAAAATAAGGCAAGGGAGCCACAGTATAAGTATTTACTGGTAGAGAATGATCCTAAGGCGGATTACAGGATCCCTTATAAGGATTGTGTGTATAGGATGTATGGAGAGGATGATGCTAGAGCGTGGGCTAGGATGGTTATTGAGTTAGCCTCATAAATGAGTTATAATATAGCCACTATACAAAAGGCGGTGGCTATTATGAAAGAGAGCTTAGGATCATTTTGGGATGCGTGGGAAAAGGAAACGGAAATAGAAGAAAAGAAAGTAAAGGATATGCAGGATAGGATACATAAACAGTATTTAGCAAATATGCAGGAGGAAAAGCAGATGAAACAGGAACAGATTAAGAAGGTGCAGAAAAGGTATAATTTTTCTATCGAGGATGAGCGGATCCAGATAGCCTTAGAGAGGCTGGAGAGCTTAGCAGTAGATAGATTTAGGAATTATGATTACATGGCTCAAAAGAGCTTTGATGATGTATGGTGGAGCGTGTTACATGAGGTAGATCTGTATGAGGAGGGAGAAGAAACTGAGTTTAGATCTGTAAGGAGTGTTGAGGCTACTAAGAAGTGGTTAAAGAGTTTCTCTCATTTATGTACAGAAAAGGTACCAGAGGAATATAAGGCAGAGGAGGTAAAGTAGTATGAAAATCGGAGTAAGAAAACCTAGCCTTAAAAAGGCTATCAAAGCAAGTACCACAGGTAAGGCTAAGAGGGCGGTAAAGAAAGCAGTTAATCCTCTGTATGGTAAAAAGGGTGCAGGGCTAGCAAAGAACCCTAAGAGAGCTGTAAAAAATGCTGTGTATAAGAAAACCACAGTAGGAGTAAAAGATTTACTCAAATAGGAGGGCTTAATGGATGAGCGTATAAAAGAGCTGATAGATTATATAAAAATGTTACAGGTAGCCTTAGAGTGTAGCACAGATCCAGAGGATATAGAGGCGGATAATTTAATGGATGCTATCTGGGAGAGTAAGATGGAATTAAAAGAGCTGGGATATGCTGGCTGGGAGGATTTATAGGAGGTATCTATGGATAATGAAAAGCAGAAACAGGAGGTAATAGACTTTCTGGAGAATACCTACACAGGGGCTAAAATGATGGGAGATGAGGAGGTAATGCTAAGAGCCTCCAGAGCACTCTTAGCATTTAAGGCAGATGTGCATAAGGATATTTTCATAGAGGAGAATGTGCTGGAGTTTTAATACCAGAGAGAGAGGATCTTAGGATCCTCTTTTTTTTTATCTAAATTCACTTACCGATTGTGATTAAGTTAAGTATCACAACAAAGGAGGTAAACAGAGTGGCACAGAAAGTAACCAGTACAGATATAAAGCTGGCTCTTAAAGAGTTTCACAATGGAAAGCCCAGTTATTTTATAACAGAGTGTAAAACCTGTAGTACCTATTTTCCAGATCCACAGGGGCTACTTAAGTTTGATGGGCTGGCTATCACAAAGAGTTATACAAAGCCTAATATTATCGGCTATGAGATCAAAGTGAGTAGAAATGATTTTCTACAGGATAATAAATGGCATTTATACCTACAGTACTGTAATGAGTTTTATTTTGTAGTACCTAAGGGGCTGGTAAAGAAAGAGGAGCTCCCAGATCATGTAGGGCTTATCTATTTTAATCCAGATACTAAGGGTTTGAGAACTGTTAAAAAGGCATTGTATAGGCAGATAGAGGAGCCTGTAGGAGTGTATAAGTACATTATCTTTAGTCGGCTGGAGGAGGATAGGATCCCCTTTTACAATGACAGGGCGGAGTACTGTAAGGATTATCTGGAGGATAAGGTAGTAAAGAGTGCCATAGGGCAGAGATTAGGCACAAAGTTAGCAAAAGATTTAGAGGATGCAGAAAAGAGGTTAAAAAGCCTCCAGAGTGCAGAGAAAGAGCTACAGGCGTGGAAAAGCGTTAAGAAAGTTTTAGATAAGGCTGGTATTTTACCGTGGAGATGGTGGGATAACGATAGCTGGGTAACAGATCTGGAGCAGAGGCTTAATGGAAAGATGGATCCTATGGATCTGGAGTTAGCCATTAAGGATACCAGTAGATTATTAAACAGATTACAGGCTATGCAGGTACAGGAGGAGCAGGATGATAAAAGCTAGATACATAGGGGGGTAGAGTGTGAGCTCAAGAGCGGTAAGGTGTATCCGATTAAAACCAGATACACAGGAAATAAGCTGGTGGTGTCGGTAAGAGCTTATAAGTTTGAGTATAACTCTCTGGAGGAGTTTCTTAAGCGGTGGAAAGTAGAGGCGGTATATCATGGATGTAAGTAGGTTAATGATTTTGCTTAAGGAGGCGTGGAGCAGGGTAAGAGATGAGGGAGTAGGTGTAATGGGAGATTTTATAGGAAAGCCTTTTACAGCTACTACTGTGAGTGAGTTGAATTATCTTGTAAACGCTCCTTTAGAGAGTATAAACAGAGAACTCCGAGAGGAGTTAGGTATAGAGCTTTATGTAAATACACTACCTCAGATAGAGGATAACTCAGTAAGTGGGTTCTTAATGGTAAAAAGGGTAGGAGAGCCAGTAAGATTTATATGAGAGAGGAGTGTTAAGTGTGGGTAGAGCTGAGAGGCGTAGGCTTGAAAAGCAAAAAGGTAAGCAGGTAAAAACCTATAATTTAACCAGATCACAGCTCCATAATGCAGTAAGGCAGGTAACAGAGGAGGATCTTAAGAGGATTAAACAGGAGGCTATGGAGGATGCCATAAATACAGCTATGACATTACTCTTAGTACTCCCTATGGAGGTACTCATGGATCATTACTGGAAAAAGACCTATGCAAAGAAGATACCAGAGTTTACAGAGCTGGTATTACAGTACTATGAACGCTGGCAAAATGGAGAGCTAGATATGGATGAGATGAAAAAGGATCTCTGGGAGTATGGCGGAGTGAGATTAGAAGAAAGAGAGGCGGAGTAAAATGAAAGAAAACTTAAGACCGTTTGGATATTTAGATGAGTATATAGATATGCTGGATGCTAGTGCAGAAACTAAAGGAGAAATACGAGAGAAACTCATAGACAATATTTAGAAAAATAATAAGATACAGCTAGAACAGGAAAGGCTAGAGGGGTATATGGAGGGGGAGAAATGGGCTAAGTTAGAGTATAAACGAGAAACAGCAGAAAAAGAGGATTATGTTAGGATGTATGTTATGCTCTATAAAGCTATTACTAACAGCAATAAAGATCCAGAGTATATACTTAGTGGAGTTATAGAGTATTTAGAGGCGGAGATCGGTAGGGTATTGGAGTTTTATGAGAATGAAATACCAAAAGGGTTATCATATGATCCGAAAGATCTAGAGTTGCTTAGAAAAATATCAGCAAGAATAAGGAAAAGGGAGGAAATATTGCGGAGGTTTGAAAATGAGTAAAGAGAATACTAGATATAAAAGTAATATACAGGAAAAAAGAATAGCTAAGGCTATAGGGGGTAGGCAGGTAGTAGGATCTGGATCTACTCCATTTCTAAAAGGGGATGTAATAGCAGGAGATCTCTTTATTGAGGCTAAAACAAAGATGAACCCTAGCCAGAGTATCACAGTAAAAAAAGGCTGGATAGATAAGGCTAAGGAGCAGAGCTTAGCTATGAGAAAAGAGGATTATGCAATAGCGGTATCCTTTGGAGATCCTAAAGAGTATTACCTCATTGAGGATAATTTAATGGAGGATCTGTATAAGAGCAGGGAGGCACTCAGAGCGGTTATAGATGCCTTAGGAGGGCTGGAGGATCGCTTAGTAGATCTGGATAACCTAACAGGAAACGGTATAAGAGCATTGATAAGGAGGCATTTAGAATAATGGATAATAGAAAAGATGATAGAGAAGTATGTGGAACCTGTGAGCATAACCATTTTGATTTTGAGGAGCAGGGTTATGTATGTAGTTGTGAGGCTAGTGATGCTTACGGATGCCCTACTGGTTATATGGATTATTGCGGAGAATATTGTAGAAAGTAAAGGAGAAAAATTATGTGTAAAATTAGTGAAATGAACTTAGAAACAGCTAAGTACTATGGGTATGAGGCACAGAGTAACCAGTTAGTAGAGGAGTGTGCAGAGCTCATACAGGCAGTAAATAAGTACCGTAGAGTAGAAACAGGCTTAGGACAGCCTGTAGCGGAGGATAAAAAGGCTATTGCCAGAGATAACTTAGTAGAGGAGATCGCAGATGTAGAGTTAATGCTGGAGCAGGTAAAGTATCTCCTCCAGATCCCAGAGGAGGAGATCTTAGCGGTTAAGACTTTTAAGGTAAATCGTACTAAGGAGAGAATGGAAAGTAGTAGATAAAATATTTTTCAAAAACTATCTAAATTTTCCTCATATTGAGGATTAAGTTATTTATCAATAAAAAATAACACACATAGAAAAGGAGAAAAAATCTATGAGAGCATTTAAAGGATTTAACAAGGATCTTACCTGTAGAGGTTATCAGTATGAGGAGGGTAAGGAATTTCATACAGAAAGGGCGGAGTGCTGTGATACAGGTTTTCACGCTTGCGAGTATCCGTTAGATTGTTTTGGATATTATGATCCAGCACATAGCGTATTCCATGAGGTAGAGTTATCTGGAGAGATGGATAAGAGTAATGATAATACTAAGGTATGTGCTACGGATATTAAGATCGGAGCTAGATTATCTATTGCAGGACTTGTAAAGATGGCTATTGATTTTACTATGAGTAAGGTAAACAAAGAGGCAGGATCAGACGAGCGACACGGTTTTGCATCTGCTACAGGGTATAAAGGAGCCTCATCTGCTACAGGGGATTATGGAGCCTCATCTGCTACAGGGGATTATGGAGCCTCATCTGCTACAGGGAATTGTGGAGCCTCATCTGCCACAGGGAATTGTGGAGCCTCATCTGCTACAGGGTATAAAGGAGCCTCATCTGTTAGTGATCCTACTGGTGTAGCGGTTGCATGGGGGCATGAGGCAAGAGCTAAGGGCTGTAAGGGAGCTCATCTTATCCTCTCTGATTGGAAATATGTAGGAGCCAGATATAGCGATGGAGATTATATGGATCCTTATGATAAGGAAAGCTGGGAGCTCACAGGAGCTAAGATGGTAGTAGTAGATGGAGAGAAGATTAAAGAGGATACATACTACCGCTGTATCGAGGGAGAAATTGTAGAAGTAACAGAAGATGGAGAGATCGTAGAGGAATAATACAGAGAGTGGTACATTTTGTAAGAAAAGATGTACCACTTTTTTCTATTTTATCTAAAAATCCTCCTCAAAAGTGATTAGGTTATATATCAATTTAAAAGGGAGGTAAAAACCGTGTCAGAGGTAGGATGTGATATAGTTGAGTACCTTAAAGAGTTTCATACATCGGAGGGAAAAGCGGTAAAGGCTAGAGAGCTGTGTGTACTGTTTAATGTGCATGAGAAACAGCTAAGAAACATTGTAAGCGATCTGAGGCAGAATGGAGAGGCTATATGTAGCTCTACTTATGGTTACTGGTACTCCAGAGATCCAGATGATATATCCACTACCCTAAGCAGGTTAGTAGGGCAAGTGGATAATATGCAGAAAGTAATAGCAGGATTAAACAGGATTTTACAGGAGGTGCAGGATGAGCAAAAGGAGAATTAGAAGAAAGAGGAGAGCCAGAGTAAAAATATTGCCTTTAATACTGGTAGGAGTAGTAATAGCAGGAGTAATTACTGTGGTAATGAGTGTAAACCTAAAGGGAGCAGATAAGGAGCCTCCTACTGAGGAGATACATATTACAGAAACTCCACGATCTGAGAATACAGAGCCAGTAACAGAGCAGGAGGCAAAGCTGGAGCACGATCTTAATTATACATATCCGTATAATACGATGAGTGCAGACTGGGGAGCTGAGATATACGAGGAGGGATTTAGATATTATGAGATCCCACAGGAGTATAAGGATGCTGGAGGATGTTTTCCAGAAATAGTACAGGTTTACCTCTGGTGTGAGTGTAAAGAGTACGGAGTAGATTATTACACAGTAGTAGCCCTCATAGAGAGGGAGAGCGGTTATCACTGGGATAAGCTGGGAGATAACGGAAACAGTAAGGGATATATGCAGATATATGAGAAATGGCATATAGAACGGATGGAGGCGGAGGGAGTAACAGATCTCTTTAATCCATATCAAAATATCAGAGTAGGGCTTAACTGTTTAAGAGAGATACAGGATAAGTACTTAGCATCCAGCGGAGAAAACTGTGTACTCATGGTATATAACATGGGAGAGAGAGGAGCTAAAAAGCTGTGGGCTAAAGATATTTATAGCTCAGTATATAGCAGAGAGGTAATAGCAAGAGCACAGGAATTAAGACAGGAACTAACACAGGAATAATACAGGATCAAGCAGGAGTATAGGAAAAACTATACTCCTTTTTTCTTGTTAAAAGGGAGGTACACGATGTTTAAGGTAGGCGATGCCATTAAGTGGATGTGTCCTCTGGATAATGATTATACCTATGGAGAGATTACAGCTCTTAGAAAGAGTGTAGCTACAGTAAAAGGCACTGGGTTATACAGCGGTATTACAGCGGAGGTACACCTAAGATACATAGAAAAAGCAATGAGAGGAGGCGGTAGCGTTGGGAGCGATTGTAAGAAATGTAGTAAACGATCAACTACTAAGGCTGAGTTATAAGGATCCTAAGAATATAAAGAGATTTTTGAGAAACTGGGGAGGCTTAGAGGGCTTAAGTGAAAAAGGAGATACAGTAGCTACCTGTATCCTCACAGATCTTAAGACAGTAACAGCTATTGATCTGGATAAATACCATAAAAGCGATAGAGCAGAGTTTAATAAGGCATACAGAAAAGGAAAGCTAAGCCACTATCAGTATATGAGTATAGCGTATGTGCTGGTACTAGGATATACACAGGAGGGGTTAGCGTTTGTAATGGGTGTGGATCAGAGTGTGATTAGTAAGAATATAAACAGCGGTATAAAGAGAATACAGAGAGAGCTTAGAGCTTATCTGGAGGAGGATTAGATGAGTTTAATAAAATGTGGAACCGATGAAAACGGATCTTACATAGAATTGAGAAAACCGAGAGGAGAAACTCCTCAATGTTTTATAGACAGTAACGGAGTAGTACACGATACCATAAGGATTTATGAGTATAAGGCAGTAAGGAGTAAAGAGATCTCCACAGATAGCAGGTGTGTAATGTGCGGAGCCATTATACCAGAGGGATCTATGGTGTGTAAGAGATGCAGAGAGGCGGTGGAGGGATTTGAGTAAGTTTAGGCGTGAGGAAGATGAGGCGGATAAATGGCTAAGAGAGCATGATCCTTACTATACATCCTCAGATAGGGATAAGAGAAAGAAAATGAATAATCCCTATGAAACTCCAGAGCAGGAAAAGCGGAGGAGAGAAACAGAGATCCCTCTTAGTAATCTCAATAGCTATCAGAGAGTGCAATTTAAGCAGGTAGGGGGCTCTTATACAGAGCGTGGAGAGTTTGATCTGTAAAAGGGTGCATAAAAATTACAGATATGTACCCTAACTAATGAAACAAAATTACATAGCTTAGGAAATAAATAGAAAGAGAGGTACATGAGGCTATGAAAGATTTACAAGTAAAGTACACAGATCCGCTGGATCTTATCCCTTATGAGAATAACCCTAGAATTAACGATTATGCAGTAAAAAAGGTTATGGAGAGTATTAAGGAGTACGGATTTACTAATCCGATTATCGTAGATGCAGATATGGTTATCATCGCAGGGCATACGAGGAGAGAGGCTAGTATCTTAGCAGGGCTGGATAGAGTACCATACATAGTAAGAGATGATCTCACTCCAGAGCAGGTAAAGGCTTATCGTATTGCAGATAACAAGCTGTCAGAGTTAAGTAACTGGGATGATGAGTTACTCAAAAAGGAGTTATTTGAGTTACAGGCGGTAGATTATTCCTTAGAGGTAATGGGCTTTACAGAGATAGATCTTAAAGAGATCTTTACAGAGAAAGAAGTACCTAAGGAGAAAAAGAAGAAAGAGGAGAAAACTACTCTCCCTATGCTCCGTTTCGGATCTAACAGCGTGAGGATTACAGAGGATGAGCTGGTAATGCTCAGTAACCGATACAATGAGTATGTAGAGAGTACTCCAGATGAGGGCTTTATTACATGGCTTTTAAAGAGAGGCTTATAAAAAAGAGCGTGGAGGCGGAAAAGTGGTTATGAGCGGAGTAAGAGAAAGTACCTTAGCAGAAGAAATAAGAGATCTAAAAGATCTGGGAGTAGAGGATCATGTTATAAAAAGAATGATGGATAAATATAACAGGATGCTTACAGATCATGGAGATACTTGTAACATGATCCGAGAGGAAGTATACAGAGAGGTAAGAGGCGTAAAGGCGGAGCTGGCGGAGAAAGAAACTATCATAAGAGTATTAACAACTCATATAAGAGAGAAAGAGCTACTGTAAGAGGTAGCTCTATTTTTTAGTAATGAAATACTAATGAAGATTTATAGAAATATTACTGTACACATTGAATAGCAAATGAAATAGGTAAAATTTGTGGTAAGTAATTAAAAATTACAGGAATTACAGTAATACAGTAGATTTTTAAGAGAAAAAGAAAAGGGCTGATAAAGAGGAGCCTAGAGAGGAGGTTTTAGGAAGATGGCTACAGAGAAATTAAGTAATGAAACTACCGCACAGAAAGAGGCTTTTGAGATTTATTATGCTTTAGGATCTAAGAGATCCCTTAAAGTAGTAGCTCAGCAGGTGGGGAAAACGGAGCGTACTGTGGCAGGGTGGAGCAGATCTTTTAACTGGAGAGCCAGAATAACCCAGAGAGAGATAGATGAGGCAAATAACCGAGAAACCAATAATATTAGTGCTCAGACTATGGATGTTAGGACTAGATACCGTATTATTATGAATAATTTGATAGCTAGAGCAACAGAAAAGATGGCTAAGGGGGAGCTGGAGATAAAAAGTATCTCTGATATGGAGCGTGTAGTAAAGCTAGATCTTCTTTTAATGGGAGAGGCTACAGAAAAGGTAGATCGTAACGGTGTAGTAGAGTTTTCTAAGGCAGATAGAGATAGGTTTGATAAAGTTGCTAAGCTATTAGAAAACATTGAGGATTAGTGCAGATTGCACAATGGGTATAAGGTTTTTCTCTAGGGAAAATACAGAGCCATTTGTAAGAATTGCACAAAGAAAAAGAAAAAAGGTAAGTAAATCTAACTTTTTAAGGTTTATGTGATTATGTTACTTATCAAACATAAGGAGGTAAGCATAATATGAGTAATGCTATTAACCCAGAACACTATAACAGATTGAACCCACAGCCTAAGGATGTAATCAGAGCGTGGGGATTAAATTTCAACTTAGGGAGTGCTGTAAAGTACATCTCCAGAGCAGGGCATAAGGATGATATTGTACAGGATCTTAAGAAAGCACAGGAATTTATCCAGTTTGAGATTGATGCTATCGAGGGAGCCAGAGCGGAGAGAAAAGATAAGCCTAAGCATGAGGATTTTATGGATGCTATGCTAAGAGGTTTGTTTGGAGGCTCTGTAGGACATATCGAGATCACAGGCAAGAGAAACGGTAAGACCGATGAGGAGATTGCTGAGATCGTGGATAAAACCATTAAAGATATTATCTCTGGTATGGCAGGAGTAGAGCTGGAGGAGATCAAAGAGGGAAACGGATATACAGAGGTACATATTACAGGTAACAATGTTAATCCGCTGGAGGTAGGAGAGTACATTGAGCGAGAGCTTAAGGATCGCTTAGCTATGGTGCTGTAAGGAGGTAATTATGTTAGATGGAAAGATCTCTAAAGTAGAGAGAATTGTAGAGCTTGTATCTAATAGTGGCAAGAAAGAGCAGTTTAGAGTAGGAGATACTGTAGATGTAAATTATGTAGCTCCCTTTGATCCTAGAGGAGTAGGGTTTAATGGGGAGCGTGGGGGTACTGGTAAGATCGTAGATATTAAGGATGAGTATATCTATGTTGATGAGAGTACTTTGTTTCATAGCTGTGTAAGCACTATTCCTATTAGTAGCATAGTGCTTATCTCCATAGCAGATCCAGAGCATATAGAGGATAAGAGGAGGGTATGATATGAAAATTGTAGATGCAGGATATGAGATCTTAGATACCCTCAATGGAGAGGAAATCTTAAAGAAGATCGAGAGAGTAGCCAGAGTGTGTTATAAGAGTGAGGATAAAATCACAGAGGGATCCGCTGAGAAGATGGTAAGAGCTCTCATTAAGAGTAATCACATGGCGATGCTGGAGCACTACTCTTTTAGTGTAAAGTTTATCTGTGATAGAGGCGTATCCCATGAGATTGTACGCCACAGAGTAGCCAGCTATGCACAGGAGAGTACAAGGTATTGTAATTACAATAAAAGCGGAGATGTAGCTTTTATCCGCCCTGTATTCTTTGCAGAGGATACTCCAGAGATGGATAACTGGGTAGATAGCTGTATGAGAGCAGAGAAAACCTATAATTATCTGATTAGTGAGGGAAGAACTCCACAGGAGGCAAGATCTGTATTACCTAACAGCCTCAAAACAGAAGTAGTAATGACAGCTAATCTTAGAGAGTGGAGGCACTTCTTAAGCCTCAGAGCTTGCGGATCTACAGGAAAGCCTCATCCGCAGATGTTAGAGGTAGCAGTACCGCTCTTAAAGGAGCTTAGAGATAGAGTACCTGTGGTATTTGATGATCTGGAGCCTATGGAGTGGGAAACAGTTAAATAAAGGCAGAGGTTAGGGAGGGAGAGCTGTAAAAGGCTCTCCTTTTCAGTTAGGAGGATTATATGATTATCTTAGTAGGGATTGGATGCTTTATATTAGGAGGCATTGTAGGAGTAATAACTATGGGTTTATGTGTAGCAAGCTCTAACAGTAGGGTGGAGCTGGAGAATAGACAAAAGGAGGATAAAGAGTAATGCAGATAGTAAGCGGAGATATAACCAGAGATATTACTGGAGAGATTGTATATCTTAAGGCATATAAGCAGATGGTAGGAGAGGTAACGGAGTACAGCACCTCAAAGAATACAGCTACAGTAAAGCTCTGTGATACAGGGCTGGAGATAACAGTATCTTTAGATGATATTGAGAGTACAGGCAGTACACAGCCTCACAGAGCTTTTAATAGTGAGGTACATATTTTAGGAACCAGATACAGTATCCGTATTATAGATGAGGATGATTACAGATATGATAGAGAGGCGGATGGATGGTGTGATCCTAGTGTAAAGGAGATCCTCATTTTTAACTATAAGCAGAGTGCGGAGAGTGTAAAGGATCTGGTAGCATATCAGAAAAAGGTACTCCGCCATGAGATAGTACACGCTTTTCTCTATGAGAGTGGTTTATGGCAAAATGCCTACGGTAGTAAGTGCTGGGCTAAAAATGAGGAGATGATAGATTGGATGGCTATACAGCTCCCTAAGATCCAGAGAGCATATAAGGAGGCGTACTGTGATGAGTGATTTAGGAAGATGCAAACATACACTCTATATCCTTAAGCATAAGCCAGCATATAAAAAGGGCTGGGGCTGGAGGTGTAGATATTGTGGTAGGACTTATAAAGACCTCAGAGAGGAGGCAGAGTATAAGGAGCGTGAGAGGAGGAGTAGAACATGGTAGCAGGATTATTAAAGCTGGTATTTATTCTCTGTACCATAGCGGTAGTAGGATTATCTGTAGTAGATACTCTCTGGTTTAATGCTATGCCAGAGAGTAACCGTTATAAGAATGTACAGGCGTTTAATGTGGTTACGCTGTGGATCGTAGCTATAGTACTTATTATTAAACTGGTAACGATGTAGGGAGCTAACAGGCTCCCTTTTATTATGCGTAGAAAGGAGGTTAGGCGGATGTGTTAGGAAAGAAAAGAATACAGGCTATAGAGGATATTGTAAATAGCTTTGAGGATGATAGGGATAGTGGTATTAGAATGTGTGTAGAGCGTTTATCTTTTCAAGATGCTTATTATGTGGTGTGTAGATACATTACTAAGAGAAACGTAATGCAATTACATAGGAGCATTATCTCTAATATATCAAGCAATAAGAGCACGCTGGATCTAGCCCCTAGAGGTTTTGGTAAAAGCACTGTAGGCGATGTGGATTATTGTATTACAAGGATCCTCAGAGATCCTAATATTCGTATTATGATAGGATCCAAAACACAAACACAGGCGGAGGCGTTTCTTAAAGAGGTTCGTACTCACTTTGAGCAGAATGAGGATCTTATTAGAATTTTCGGAGATTGGAAAACTAGTAAGGATAATGTGTGGAATGATCGAGAGTTTACTGTTAATAAGCGTAGCATTATTAAGAAAGAGGCTACTCTAACAGCACTGGGAGCCTCTGGAGCGGTTATTTCTAAGCACTTTGATGTAATTATAGGCGATGACTTAGTAGGACTGGAAAATGCCAGAACAGAAAAGCAGAGGAGTAACCTTAAGGAGTGGTTTTATAGTTCGCTTTTCCCTACACTAGAGCCAGATGGAGAGATCCATATACTGGGTACACGATATAACCCATTGGATCTGTATGAGGATCTGATAAAGAGTAAGGATTATGTGGTAAATATTCAGAAAGCTATAAGAGTGGTAAACGGTAAGAAAGTATCTCTCTGGGAGGAAAAATTTAGCTTAGAGAGGCTGGAGGCTATTCTTAAGCAGTCTGGTAAGATCATTTTTAATATGCAGTATCAAAATGATACAGAGCTGGCAAAAGGTAAGATTTTCAAGGCTCAGTATTTCAGATATTACGAGGAGTATAAGATTGATTATGATTTTCAGACCGCTAAGGTGCGAGTTAAGACAGCGGATGGTATAGATCAATGGATCAAGGTAAATCTCTGTTTTGGCTGTGACTTAGCAATATCGGAGAAAGAGCAGGATAAAGGAGATTATTTTGTACTCATGGTAATAGGGGTAGATGCAGATCATAATGTGTATGTACTGGATTATGTGAAAGAGAGATTAACCTTTAATACTCAGCTTAATACCATTATCGACTATGGTAGAAATAAATTCCCTATGGTAGAGCGGATCGGAGTAGAAACGGTAGCCTATCAGAAATCCTTAGCACAGGAGCTTAGGAGATTATCCTTACTCCCTATTATCAATATCAATACCTCTAAGGACAAAGTAACAAGAGCTATGAGGAGATCGGCTAACTTTGAAAACCATAAGGTATATTTTAGAGAGGGCATGGATGATCTGGAGGAGTGCTTATTGTTATTCCCAGAGGTGGATCACGATGATTTATTTGATGCCCTAGATTTTGCTATGACTATGGCAGATGGCGGTAATGAGATCAGAGTACTTAAAAGAGAAGATTTTAGAATTTAGTGTAAAAGCCCTAATAAGTGAGGGCTTATTTTTATGCAGAAAAGGAGGATATAAGCAATATGGCAGAGCTTAGCAGACCGATAGACAAAGAGTTTAATGTAGAAGTTGAGGGAGGCAGATTTAGTACAGAGTTTCTTAATGATCTGGTAGATACTCATGTAAATAAGATCGCTCCCAGATATATAAAGTTTCAAAAGCTGTACGAGGGTAAGCATAAGATCCAGAATAGACCGAGAAAAGACAAAAACAAGCCTAATAATAAGCTGGTAAATGACTTTTTCGGACAGACGATTGATAACACAGTAGGTTATTTTCTGGGTAATCCTATTGTACTTAACTATACAGAGCCTAAAAAGGATAAGGCACCTGTAGAGGCAGATCCAGCGGATGTAGGAGTAGACCTTACAGAGCTGGAGGATACAAAGGTACAGGATGAGTTAGATAAGATTTGTAGCGATAATGATAAAGACGATCTTTTTATAGAGTGGGGTAAGGAGGCTATGATTAAGGGCTTATCCCATATCTTAGTATATCAAGATGAGGAGAGCCATACTAAGATGATGAGAGTATCTCCAGAGGATCTTATTGTGGTATATAAGAACAGCTCTACAAAGGAGCCAGCCTATAAGATCCGTTTGTATGATATTGATACAGAGGATACTAAGAAAACTACCCACTATGCAGAGGTGTATAGCCCTACTAAGATAGAAACTTTTAAGTGTGTAGATGATGGATCCTGTGGGGCTACAGGTAAGGGCAAGGCTAGACAGTTTGCAAGCTATGAGTTTGTAAAAGAGGAGCCTCACATTTTCGGTAGGATCCCTATTATCACTGTTTATAACAATGAGGAGCAGATGAGCGATCTTGAAAAGATAGAAACTCTTGTAAATGATTATGATAAGGTGCTCTCCGATGTGTCTAATGAGTTTGAGGCATTTAGAAACGCCTATTTAATGCTTAAAAACATGACAGCGAATGGGAATAATATTCAAAAACTCAAAGATGAGGGCATTATTGAGGTAATGGAGAATGGAGATGTTAAATTTATCACTAAGGAGATCCAGACGGAGGCACTAGAAAACCATCTTAACAGGCTGGAGAAGAATATCCACAAGTTTTCCGCTGTACCAGATCTCTCAGATGAGAACTTTGCAGGAAATCTTAGCGGTGTAGCTATCAGATTTAAGCTCTTTGGGCTGGAAACTAAGTGTATTATCAAAGAGAGAAAGATGGAAAAGGCTATAAAGGAGCTGGTAAGAGTGCTTAGTGTGCCTATCCATGTAAATACAGGGCGTGAGGTGGATGTACTTAACCTCAAAGTGGAGTTTAGTAGAAATGTACCTAACAATCTTACAGAAATTGTAGATACAGTAACTAAGCTGGATGGAAAAGTGGATAAGGAAACGCTCCTCAGCTTACTCCCATTCATTGATAACCCTAAGGAAGTGCTGGAAAAGCTGGAGGCAGATAAGGAAAGAGATAGACAGAGTACAGATCCTTACTCTATGCAGAATGTTACAGAGGATAGCAATAATTTATTCCCTAACCTTAACGCACAGAATAGCCCACAGGAGGCTTTAAATGCACAGGGGGCTACAATTCCTCAGCCAGAACAGTAAAAGGGATATATGAGGCTGTAAGGAGGTGTAAAGAGTGGCTAATGTAGGCTATATAAACAAAGAAGTAGCGAAAATGTACGGTATCCCATACTCAGAGCTTACTCCAGAGCAGAAAAAGATCCTCCATGAGGACAGTGTGAGGAGAGCTAAGCTCATTAAGGAGCGTGAGGAGGCAGTACTTAAAAATAATCTCAAAGCGTTTGAGGATGAGGCTAAGATGGAGAAAGTCTTAGCCTCTATTTATGCTAGTTGTCAGAAAGAGATCCTTGCCAGTGTAACAGAAACCATAGCAAAGGTTAAAAAGGCTGGAGGAGATTGGAGCTATGCTAATCAATCAGCACTCACATGGAGTAGAGGATTATTTGAGCAGATCGGAGAGCAGATAAAAGCCTTAGGACAGAAAGAGCAGATTACTTTTAGGCAGGGGCTTAGTAATATCTATACGGATCAGTTTTTAAGACAGGTATACGATCTGGGGCAGAGTATAACGGTAAAGGCTAATTTTAACAGACTTAATCCAGCTCTGATACAGAAAACCTTAGATTATCCGTGGAGCGGTGCTATGTTCTCAGATAGGCTCTGGCAGGATAAGGAGAGGCTGGGTAGAAATCTCCGTGTAGGACTTACTCAGAGTATGATACTGGGAGAGGGAATACCTCAGATCACGGATAGGATCAATAAGGGTATAGATACAGCCAGATATAACGCTGAGAGGGTAGCAAGGACAGAAACAAAGAGAGTTACCTACTGTGCTCACGATGATGTATATAAAGATACTGGGGTAGAGGAGCTTAGATACCGCTGTGCTAATGGCGGAGATAGTAGAACTTGCCAGTATTGTAGAGCGGATAATGGTAAAGTGTTCAAAAGGGGGGAGGAGCCTACTCTCCCACGCCATCCTAACTGTAGATGTGTGTATATTCCTGTAGTAAGTGATACCTTTGAGGATAATGAGCTTAATGAGCTTACAGGATCCGTTAGAGGTGCTGAGAACTATGAGAAGTGGAGAGAGGCAGAGGCTAAAAAGCAGAAGGAGGTAAAACCTGTAGAAAAGGTTAATACAAAGACAGTAGAGAAAGAACTTAAAGAAAATCCTACTCCTGTACCAGAGCAGATTAAGCTCACAGATTACCCACAGGCTTTTTATGCAACTAAGCCAGAGGCTAAAAATACACAAGCTCTATTAGATTATATGAACTCTAAAACATCCACAGATCCTAATGTGATAGCACTATATACTAAGATGGATAAATTGTGTGATGGGCTATCCGATGAGGTAGTATTAAAGGTAACACATGGGGAGCATAGGGTTAAAAGATCATGGAATAAAAATTTTGATTATGTTGTGGATGTGGGTATCCCTAAAATAAATCCTAATTATATCGGCACCTATGATACTAACCTCCATGAGGAGATGCACTTTTTAGATATGCTGATAACTGTTAAGGATAATAAGGATAAACTACCTAGCAATATGTTTTCACAGTCTTATAAACCTCTTGTAGAGGCGTTTGATAAGGCTACTCCAGTTATCGGAGATAAGGCTAAAAAGCTCTTTGAGGATTTTGCCAAAGAGTGTGATATAATATATAAAAAGCAACAAGAAACCTTTAATACACAGCATGAGAAAATTAAGGAGCAGTATAGATCTGGAGCGATTGAATGGAAAAAGTACAACAGCCTTTTTAAGAAGTTGCAAAAAGAGGTTAATGAGGAGGCGGATAATAAGCGTAGAGCTCTCTTTGGAGGCGGAGTATCTGGATTACAGGATATTTACGATGCAGTAAGTAAGGGAACTTTTAGAGATACTGGGCAGGTTACATACGGTCACGGATCCGCTTATTATACAGATAGGCGTAGGACTAATCCTAATTGCTCAGAGAGTTTAGCTAACTATGTCTCTCTTTGCGTAGGACATCCAGAGCTTATAGATATTTTAGCTGAGGATTATCCAGAGATTGTAACAGCATTGAGAGGATGCGTGGAGGCTATGTTAAAGGAGGTGCCTAAGTAATGGAAGAAAAGAAAATACAGATTATGGATCTTTTATCTTATGCTATCGGTATTCCAGAGATGAAATATTTTAATCTGGATAGTGATGAGCTCTTAGATGAAAAGATAGAGGTACTTACTCAGATTAAAGAGGGTAAGACGATAGCAGAGATCCCTAACTTTTATAAAGTGCTAGAGGATTTACCAGAGGATGATATGTGGGATTAACTCACAGGATAGGCTAACAGGTGTAAAAACTTGTTAGCCTCTTTTTTTTTGCTCTGAAATAAAAATCTAAAGAAACTGAAAAAAGATTACATAGTAAATACATATTTTATCCAGATATTTACCCTAACTTATGTAGAAACAGTAGGGATATTTTGCAGATAACTTACGAGGGATCAGCATTATATAACTCATTTTAAGGAGGATAACAACTATGGCAGATGTAAACACAAACACAGCTACACAGACACAGGAACAGGGTAACGGTACCCAGACTAATACCACAGCTAACGCTAACACTACTGGAGCAGGTGCAGATAGCACTCCTAAGGTAAAGACAGAGGAGGAGATCAGAGCAGAACTCCAGAAAGAGTATGAAAAGATGGCAGATAAGAGAGTAACGGATGCCATTAAGAAAAAGGAAAAAGAGTGGGCGGATAAGCAGGCTAAGGAAAAAATGACAGAGGATGAGCGTAGACAGGCAGAGGAGCAGGAACGCTTACAGGCACAGGCTAAGAGAGATCTGGATCTTACTATCAAGGGCTTAAAGCTGGATGTAGTAGATGCAGTACAGGAGATGGGGCTGGATGCCGGCTTTAGAAATCTTATCGCTGTAGAGGACTTAGCAACTATCACAGATGAGGATGAGCGTAAAGCTAAGCTCACTGAGAGAGTAAAGGGTATGAAAAAGCTCTTTGATGCTGAGGTAGCTAAGGAAGTTGCAAAGGCTAAAGCTGAGTTTCTCAAAGGATCCACTCCAGCTACAGGATCCTCATCTAATAACAAGAAAGATGAAACTAAGTATGATGCGTACAAAAAGGCTGGAAATGTAAAGGGTATGCTTAACGAGAAGTTAGGGGCATACAGAAACAAGGAAAATGAGGAGTAAGCCAGCTCCTCAAAACAAAAATAACTCAAACAGGAGGTAAATAACAATGGCAGGAATGGTTAAAAGAGCTGATTTTTTGGAGAATGAGGTTGTAGACCTCACAGAGGAGATTAAGCTGGTATCTCCTACAGATACTCCGCTTACTACTTTGCTCATGGGTAGAGGGCAGGTAGTACCAGCAAACGATATTACAGTAACATGGAGAGAAAAGGAGCTTAACTCTGATAGAGGTACTCTTAAGTTAGAGGGTGCTGAGGCAGGAGATGTTATTACATCTAGCAGAAAAACTCTCTCTAACGTGTGTCAGATTATCGAAAAGGTAACACAGGTATCTGGTACAGCTAGATCCCTTAATCCTAAGGGTATCAACGATGTATTTAATAGTGAGGTACAGGATCGCTTAGTAGAAACTAAGAGAGATATGGAGTGGTATTTCCTTAACGGTACTAAGGCTCTGGAAAGCGGATCTACTCCTAGACAGATGAACGGACTTGTTAATCTGGTAGCCTCTGGAAACGTGGTAGAAACTAAGGGAGCCCTTACAGAGGAGCACTTCTTAGACGCACTCCAGAAGATGTGGGAGCATGGAGCACAGGGAGAGTATTTCTCTTTTGTAAATGCAAATGTTAAGCGTATGATTAACAACCTTGCTAAGGCAGGTAACAATGTACGTTTCTTAGGCGATAACGGATCTATGCAGAATGTACTTGGTATCGGAGTACAGAAGATCGTAACAGACTTTGGAGAAATCTCTTTAGTACTGGATCGTTACGCTGATACTAAGACTATCCTTACAGTAGACTTAGGAGAGGTACAGATCGCAGAGCTTAGAGGTACTTTCTATGAGGATCTTCCTAAGGCTGGAGATTATTTCAAAGGTCATGTACTCAATGAGAGTACAATCAAGCTCCTTAACAGCCATGCAGGATCTAAGATCTCTATCACAGAGGCAAGTCTTTAAGTTTTGGTAAGGAGGTAAAAGGATATGCCTAGAAAAGCACAGAGTACTCCAGAGCAGGAGGAAAAGAAAGAGGCGGTAAATGCTCCAGCCGATGAAAAACAGGAGCAGGAAAAGGGTACAGAGGCTCCTACAGAGGGTGCTGTATCCCCAGAGGTAACTCCAGAGCAGGAGGAAAAGAAAGAGGATAAGCCTAAAAAGGTGTATCACTTTACCTCTGAAAATCCTTACTTAACTGTATCCGCTGTAGGCGTGTATTTCAGTGATGGTAAGGCTAGTACAGATAATTTAGCAGTAGCTAAATATCTGGCTGGATTAGAGGGCGTAGAGCTTGTAGAGGAATAAGGAGGGATCTCCTATGGATAGCTTAGAGCGTTGTAGGATCCTCTGTGGAATATCGGAGGATAACACAAAAAAGCTGGGGCTATTGAGGGTGCTCTTAGAGAAAGCAAGAGAGGATATAGAGGCATTTTGTAGAGATACCTTTATCGAGCCTCTTACTGATGATGAGGGCATTATTACAGGATATACGGATGTATTCCCTAAACAGCTTAAGAATGTGCAGGAGGATTTAGCTATCCAGCGTTTTAGAAAGCTGGGGGCTGAGGGGGAGAGCTCTTATACCTTAGCGGATGAGAGTGTAACCTTTGATGATCCATTACCTGTATCAGTAGAAAAAAAGCTGTACCCATACCGCCAGCTATTCCCTAGATCCTATACGCTGGATGATCCAGTAGGCGGATATAAGGAGGGCTAAGGTATGCAATTTCTCTATGATAAGCAAGTGGTAGTAAAAAGATACTCCTCAACTTTAGGAGAGTTTAACCGCCCTAATAAAACTCTTGTAGAGGTTGGTACTTATGAGTGCCATACCGCAGAGAGTAGTACTACCACAGCACAGCTCCAGCCACAGAAAAAGAATACCACAGATCTTACACTCTACACAGATCCAGAGGCTCCTATCAAAAGGGGAGATATTTTATATATCTATGAGCTGGATGAGTACGATAAGCCTATTATGAGTACGGAGTTTAAGGCTATTGCAGATAAGCCTTATAAAAAGCGTACTCAGCTCATTGTATCGCTCCTCAGTGAGGAGGAGGTATAGTGGAGGGCTTTACTATCGAGGGCTGGGATGATTTTGTAGAGAACTTTAGTAAGTTTGTGGATAAATGGGCGGATAAGAAAAAGATCCTCCTCCAGAGGATGGCTAATATCTATCATGGCGAGGTTATACCTCATGTGCCAGTAGATACCTCACGGTTAGTAGATAGTATTACCATTTTCGGAGAGGGGATACCTCACGATTTTGTAGAGGTGGGAACTAATGTAGAGTATGCCCTATATGTAAATGATGGTCATGTACAGCATAAGAGATTTTTACCAGCGGATAAGCTGAGTGTAGGCGGAAAAGCTAAATACCTTAAGAACAGAAACCAAAAAGGGATCATGTTAAAAGAGAGCTATGTAAATGGCTCTTTTTTTATGGAAAAAGGTATGCAGGATGCTAAGCCCAGACTTAACAGGCTGGTAGAGAGCTTTTTACAGCAAATAGGCAGAGAGATAGAGGGAGGTAGCTTATGAGATTGCTTAACAGCGTGTGTAGGGTTATTGCCTCCGCTTATTCTGGGGTGCCAGTGCATATAGAGGAGGTTCCTAATAATTTTGAGCGTAACAGCTTTTATGTAACGCTGGCTACAGGCAGTAGCGAGCTAAAAAATATCAATGTGTATGAGGATGATCCGATATTTCAGATCGTTTACTTTGCGAAAAGAAACGAGGCTAATCAAGTGGTAGCGGAAAAACTCTATGAGGTAAAAGAGGAGCTTAAAAGGCTTTTTCTCCTTAAGAGGGTTGTACCTGTGATCCCTTTAGCTGGAGTAAAAGAAAAGCCCAGATATGCAAAGATAGAGAATTATTCCGATGATGTGAGGGTTAGTGAGGGGGCTTTATATGTAAAGATCACTCTCAACTTTACAGAGGATGTACCTGTAGAGGATAACTATGAGCTTATCGGAGATGTGGATATTGAAACAAAGACAGTAACAAACGGATAGGAGGTTAAACAGAATGGGATTACCAGATATTATCATTGAGTTTTCCAAAAAGGCAGTAACAGCCATCCAGAACGGATCTACAGGCATTGTAGGTATTATGCTTAAGGATGCCAAAAACAAGGGGGCTATGGTACTCCGTAGTGTGGATGAGATCCCTACTGGAGATAGTGCTTTTAGTGCAGAGAATACCGCTTATATTGAGAGAGCGTTTATCGGCTCTCCATCTAAGGTAATTATCTACACGATGGATACAACAGCAGAGAGTTACGATGAGGCTACAAAGTATTTTGCTACACAGAAAGTAAATTACATCGTAGGAGCTCCAGATCTTACCACAGAGGAGGCTACTAAGCTGGCTACATGGGTTAAGGGTATCAGAAAGAACTCTGTACGCAGACCTGTAGCAGTACTCCCTAAGACCGCTGGAGATAGCAGGGGCGTTATTAACTTTGAGGTAGTAAACAGCTCCGCTACAGATAAGATCGAGGTAGGAGAAAAGCAGTACACAGAGGCGGAGTACTGTAGTAGAATTGCTGGCTTGTTAGCTGGCTTAGATCTCAGAGTATCCGCTACCTATAAGCCTCTTACTGAGGTAACAGCTATCCCTCTGGTAGATAGTGATGAGGAAGTAGATACCGCTATTGATGCTGGTAAGCTCACTCTCTATAACGATGGAGAGCGTGTTGTAATTGCAAGAGGTGTAAACTCCCTCACTACAGTTACAGAGGTAGAAACAGCGGATCTCCAGAAAATCAAGATCAACGCTATACAGGATCAGATTGAGGGAGATATTTACAGCACTATTAACAAGAGCTACATCGGTAATTACAGTAACTCTTATGATAATAAGTGCTTACTGATTACAGCTATCAAGGGCTACCTTAGAGGGCTGGAGGCTACAGAGGGCGGTAAGGGTTGGCTTAAGGCTGATAGCTCTACTATGGAGATCAATGTAGCTAAGCAGAAACAGTACTTAGAGAGTATCGGAGTAGATACCTCTGAGATGGATGAGCAGGCTATTAAGGAGGCTAATACAGGCTCTCATGTATTCCTTAAGGGTACTATCTCTATCTTAGATGCTATCGAGGATGTAGATATTTTCATCAATAAGGATTAAGGAGGTAATTACAGATGGCAGTAGACACAAAGCGAATTTGTAACGGTACCTTTGGAGAGCTCTGGTTAGACGGAGATTATGTAGGAGAGTGCTATAAGGCACAGGCAAAGGTAGAGTTTACAAAAGAGGAGATTAAACAGTGCGGTACTTTCTTCACTGATAACAAGGTTGTCGGATGCAAGGGTACAGGATCTCTTACTATGCACAAGGTAAATTCCAGAATGGCTATTAAGGTGGCTAACATGGTTAGAAATAAGCAGGATGTACGCTTTACGCTTATCAGCAAGTTAGCGGATCCAGATGCTTACGGTGCAGAGCGTGTATCTATCACAGGAGTACAGATGGATGATCTTACTCTCTTTGATTGGGAGGCTCAGAAACCTCTTGAAACAGAGGCTCCGTTTACCTTTACAGGGTACGAGTACTTAGATCAGATTACTCCTCAGTAAGAGTTATAAGAGTGCAGTTTGGGGAGGGTAAAACCTCCCCTTATTTTTATTATATGAAAAATTAAGGAGGGCTATACAATGGCTACAAAGAATGTAAATGCAGAGGCAGTACAGGCAGAGGAAACAGAAAAGAAAGAGGCGGTTAATATCTTAGATCTCCTCTTAGGATCCGATGTGGGAGAGATTAAACTCCCTACTAAGGAGGTAGAGATTACCAGATTATCACAGGTATACGGTGCTCCATTTATCCTCACTATTAAGGCGATTACTCCAGCTAAGTTTGAGGAGATACAGGATATGAGCATTGATGTAAAGGGCAAGGATGCGGATATTGATATTACCCAGCTCCAGCTCTTTACAGTTATTGAGGGTGTAGTAGATCCTACAGGTGCTCCAATGTTCAAAAACAAGGAGCTTATGAGTAAGTTTAAGGTATCTACTCCTAAGGATCTGGTAAGAGCGATCTTACTTTCTGGAGAGATCGCTAAGATTTACGGAGAAATTTCTGAGCTGGCAGGTTTCGGAGATAATGCGGTTAAAGAAGTAAAAAACTCATAAGTACAGATGGGCTTACCCAGATGATGTACTACTACTGGAAACACGGTAGAGTACTCCCATCTGTATTTTACAAATTGCCTAGAGGCGAGCTCTTAGTATTACAGGCTTTTTATGAGCAGGAAAGAGATGATAATAACAAAGAGCTGGAGAGGGCAGATAAGAGTAAGAGTGTTATGTACAATATCAATCTACTCACATAGAGGAGGTGGCATATATGGCGGTAGAGTTTGGTGCAAAACTTTATTTAAAAGATAATATGTATGCTACCCTTAAGAAAAATCTAGGTTTACAGCGTGAATTTTCGGAGCAGGTAGATAAAACTAATGCGAGTATGCAACAGATGGGGCGTACAAGGGTTAATGCTACTATCAATGCTACGGATAACGCCTCTGGAGTTGTAGAGAGCGTTAGACAGACTGTAGAGAACGTAGGCAATACAACAGTATCCCCAGAGGTATCCTTACAGGATAACGCCTCTGGGGTTATTGGTGCTATACAGGATACCTTAGATACCGTCAATACTACCACAACTACTCCAGAGGTGGAGGTAGAGGATAATGCCTCTCCTACTATCAATGAGGTAGAAAATAGAGTGCATAGGCTGGGGAATGTAAGAGCATTAACCAGAGTGGAGGTAAACGATCAAGCCACAGAAAAGGTAGAGAGAATAACCCAGAGGATCAAGGATCTTACTAAAAAGGTATTTTCTCCAGTGATTAAGCTAAAGGATCTCACAGTTAGTACAGTAGGAAAGATTAAGCAGAGGCTTAAAGAGATAGCCACTACTTTTACTCCGATTGTAAAGATCAGAGATTTAGCCTCACAGGGCTTAGCTAAAATCAAAAATACCTTAGGTGGGCTACGAGATAAAGTAACCTCTGTAGCGGTAGGGATCCACGATAGAGCTACATCTGGATTAAATAAAATAAGGGTAGGTGTACGAACAGTGGGAAAGCTGGTGGCTAAGCCTTTTATCTCTGTTAAGGATGGAGCCACTAGAGGGATCACAAAGGTTAGGAACTCCCTAAAATCCGTAGGGAAAACAGTAGCTAAGCCTTTTGTTACTCTGAGGGATAAAGCAAGTGCTCCTCTGGGTAAGGTAGGCGGTGTACTGAAATCCGTAGGTAAGGTAGTAGCTAAGCCTTTGATAGCAGTAAAAGACGGTGCTAGTAAGATCCTCCACGGTATAGGCAGTAGCTTAAAATCCATCGGTAATATGTCTGTAAAGGCTATGGTAGCGGTAAAGGATGGGGCTAGTGCTGTACTGGGTAAGATCGGTAGTACACTTAAGAGCCTTGCAAAAGGCGTAACAATCGCTGTAGGAATTGCAGGAGCAGGAGCTACAGCTCTTATGGGTAAATCCTTAGGAGAGGGAGCTAAACTACAGCAAAGTATAGGCGGTGTGGAAACACTGTACACAAAGACTAATAGCGATGGTAGCACAGATACCTCAGCGGTAGATAAGATGTTACAGTACGCTAATCAAGCGTATAAAACTACAGGCTTATCCGCTAATGAGTATATGGAAAATGTTACCTCATTTAGTGCCTCTCTTTTGAGTGCGTGTGCAGGAGATACAAATAAATCCGCTGAGATTGCTAACAAAGCTATGGTAGATATGGCGGATAACGCTAACAAGATGGGTACTGATATGGGATCCATCCAGAACGCTTATCAAGGCTTTGCAAAGCAAAATTACACGATGCTGGATAACCTTAAGTTGGGTTATGGCGGTACTAAGGAGGAGATGGAGAGGCTCCTTAAGGATGCACAGGCTATCACTGGTACTAAGTACGATATAAACAACTTAGCGGATGTATATACAGCTATCGGAGTAATACAGGATAAATTAAATATCACAGGAACCACAGCAAGAGAGGCAGAGCAGACCTTTAGCGGATCTTTTGCGATGATGAAAGCCTCAGTTACTAACCTCTTAGGTAATTTATCTATAGGGGATGGAGAGGCAGTAGCTAGAAGTATGGGAGAGCTGGTAGAGAGTGCAAGTACCTTTTTCTTTGGTAACTTTATACCGATGCTCCAGACGATTTTTAGCAACTTGCCTACAGCAATAGGAACAGCGGTAGAAAAGGTAGCTCCTCAGATTAAGGAAAATGTATTACCACTCCTTACATCTATCAAGGATGCAATCTTTACAGGGCTGGGTAATATCGGTATTGATACTGGAGCATTACAAGCTATTTTCGATCAGCTTTTTAATGTAAAGGTAGACGGTGGCGGTATTGCTAGTATGTTCTCTGGTCTTAAGGATGGAATAGTACAGGCGATCAATACGATCTTACCTATCATTCCTCCGATTATCTCAGCGGTACAACAGATAGCTCCTGTAGTAGGACAGGTAATTAGTACGATTATGAGTGGTGTATCTCAGATCATCCCTTATATTGTGCCAGTGATCCAGACTATTACTAATATCATCGTAACAGCTATGCCAGTGATCCGACAGATCATTACAGTAGTGGTAAATGCGATTGTAGCTATTATGCCTACATTGAGCTCTATCTTTACTTTTGTGGGAAACGTGATCCAGCAAGTACTTACCATGATCGGTAATCACATGGGATTATTCCAAACTATTGTATCTGTAGTAGTAACAGTAGTATCTACTGTATGGCAGACCTTAGCCCCTATAATCAGTGCGGTAGTAGATGTGATCCTTACGGTGGTAGATGGACTACTTACAGGAATTGAAACAGTATTCAATTTCTTAGCTCCATACATCTCTCAGATCTGGGGTAGTATCTGTGGATTTTTCGACAGTGCAAGCTCTACGATTACCACTATCGTAGAAACCATTAAGAGTGTATTTCAAGGCTTATTTGATGCGGTATCCACTATCTTCGGTGGTATCTCCAGTGCTGTATCTACAGCGATAGGAACCGTAACAAGTGTAATAAGCGGAGCGATAGATGCTATTAGCGGTTTTGTAGATAAAATTGGTGGTGCAATCTCAAAGGCTAAGGACTTTGTAGGAGGTATCGGAGGTAAGGTTAAGAGTGCTTTAGGTTTTGCTTATGGTAAAGACAGAGTACCATACGATAATTACCCAGCTATCCTCCATCAAGGAGAGAAAGTCTTAACCAGAAATCAAGCAGATCAATATGAGAGGCGGATGAGTACCAGAGGTGTACAGCTTAAGGATGTTACACCTATAGACAGGGATCCAGACGATCCACAGGATAATAACGGAGGTACAGGAGGTACAGGAGGTACAGGAAATCCACAGGATAGCGATCTACCTAAGAGCGGTGGTATCGGATCCGTAACGATTGAAAAATTGGCGGATACGGTAATCATTGAGAAAGAGGCAGATACAGATAAGGTTGTTTCTGATATGGTGGCAAAATTCAAAAAGTTGTTACCTAATATGACTTAACAGGGAGGAGGATACTTAATGGAATTTTGGTTACAACAGAATAGCGATAAGTTTCAACTCCCAGTTAAGCCCTCTGATTACACGGTGTCCGTAGCTCATAAAAATACGGTTGTCAATGTAATACAGGTGGGAGATGTAAACCTTATCGGAAATACAGGCTTAAGAGAGATTTCTCTTAAGTCTTTTTTTCCAGCAAAAGATTATAGCTTTAGCAATAATGCAGGGCGTAGACAGCCTCTAACTTATGTAGAGAAGATCGAGAGCTGGAGAAAGTCTGGTACTCCTATTAGGGTTATCATTACAGGCACTCTTAACATGGAGGCTACAGTAGAGAGCTTTGTGTGGGGAGAGCAGGATGCTACAGGAGATATTTATTATACCTGTAATCTAAAGGAGTACAAAAAGATAAAAACAAAGAGAGCTACCGTTACTATAGCTACTGTAAAGCCTACAGTGAGGGCTACAAAGCCACAGGCTACTAATACAGCCAGAACCTACACGGTAAAGCGTGGAGATTGCCTCTGGAAAATAGCTAAACAGTTTTACGGCAGTGGAGCTCAGTACACTAAGATCTACAATGCTAACAGGGATAAGATAAAAAATCCTAATCTTATCTATCCTAATCAAGTATTAACGATCCCTTAGGAGGTGGTAAAGAGTGATAGTAGTGCATAAGAATACAGACATTACAGAGTATGTATCCTCTATGAGCTGGGGCGGTAGCAGAACAGAGGTAGCCAGAAAGTTAGAGCTACACATTGTAAACGCTCCATTGGATAAAAATATTACTCCTCTTACCATCAACTTAGCGGATCCTGTTTATCTATTTGAGGATGATGGAAAAACAGAGCTTTTTAGAGGCTATGTAGTAGAGAGGGAGGCAAGCAGTACCACAGGTACAGTTACTTATACCTGTTATGATCTTCTTTTCTATACCATCAAGAGTAACGCCACTTACAATTTTAGCTCTAAAACAGCGGAGGCGATAACTCAGATGGTGTGTGATGATATGGAGATCCCTGTAGGCTCCTTAGCTCAGACAGGGCTAACACAGAAACTCATAGTACAGAATGTATCTATCTATGAGATTATTATGAGAGCCTATACACAGGCATATCAACAGAACGGAGTAAGCTACAGGGTGGTAGCTAAAAAAGGCTACCTCAATGTAGAGGAAATGGGTAAGGTGGTATGCAGTATTGAGATCACAGAGGATAGCAATATTACCAGCTCTAACTATAAAGAGAGCATTACTAACATGGTTAATAAGGTTCGTATTTATGACGGAGAGGGTAAACCACAGGGAGTAGTACAAAATGATGCAGATGTGAAAAAGTACGGTATATTCCAGCAGACTTACACTAAAGAGGAGGGCAAGGATGCTACTACCACAGCTAAGAGTATGTTTAAGACGGTTGAGAAAACCTTTACTCTGGAGTGTGTAAACCTCAATGAGGCAGTAACAGGAGCAGGGGCGGTAGTGAGAGATAGCTCTACAGGGCTCAGCGGTGTAGTGTGGATAGATGCAGATACTCATACATGGCAAAATGGAGTAGCTACCATGAGCTTAACAGTAATTCTAAAACAAATGATGGATACTAAGGAGGGATAGCATGGCTGGTACTGGGGATAACATGAAAAACGATCATCAATATGCAGAAGTGCTAGAGATGATGCGATCACAGGGAGCTAAAGATAATCCTACCTTAGCCCAGCTAGGAATAATGCAAAGCTCTAACAGCGTAAAGATAGATGATCTGGTACTCAATGCTGAGGATCTGTATATAGCAGATTACTTAGTAGCAGGGTATACCAGACAGATAAAAGTACCTTATGTATCTGGAGTATCTGTGGATACTACACAGAGTAACGGTTTTGCTAGTAAGGATAACCCAGATCCAGATACTAGGGCATGGAAACAAAGCCAGATAACCTATACAGATGGGCTTAAGGCTGGGGATATGGTGCTGGTACAGAAACTTAATGATAATAACAAGTATGTAATCATAGCAAGGGTGGTGGAGGCGTAAATGAGTTTATTTCCTTTTGCAACAACAGAGGATCTTACTCTAACGGATCAAGAGGTAACAGCCTCCTCTATCCGTGAGTATGAGATCGACTTTGAAAAAGGCACACTCACAGGGAGGATTGTAACTGGTGTAGATGCTCTTTGTGTGTGGGCTTACTTAGCTCTTAAGGCTAAGAGATACCGCTGGATTATATATAGCTGGGGTTATGGGGATGAGGTTTATGATCTCATCGGATATAGCTACAGTGAGGAGTACCTTAACAGTGAGGTAAGGCGGTATATGGAGGAGTGCTTATTTGAGAATGAGCACATAACAGGAGTACAAGATCTGGAGGTATCCCAGATTAAAGATGTACTCCACATAAAATTTACTCTGGTAACAGATGTAGGTAGTAAGGGGGTGGAAATGGATGTATGAGGATCAGACATACGAAAATATATTAGATAGATCCCTAGCAAGGGTGGCAAGTGATGTAGATAAACGTGAGGGCTCCGTTATTATGAACGCTATAGCCCCTGTATCCGCAGAGCACGCAGATGTATATATCCAGCTAGGTAATATCGTAAATAATGGGTATGCAGATACCGCAGTAAGAGAGTTTCTAATCCTCCGATGTAAGGAAAGAGGTATTATCCCTTATGAGGCTACTAAGGCTACTCTAAAGGGTAAATTTAATATGGAGATCCCTATAGGCTCCAGATTTAATCTGAATGAGCTTAACTATGTAGCCACAGCATTTATAGAGAGTGCCGATGGCTATTTTTATTATCAGATGGAATGTGAAACAGAGGGTACTAATGGCAATAAGTTTTTTGGAGAGCTTAGCTCCATTGAGTACATTGATAAGGATCTTACTGGAGAGCTTACAGAGCTCCTTATCCCAGCGGAGGATGAGGAGGATACAGAGGCTCTAAGGACACGATACCTTAACTCCTTTGATAGTAACCCTTTTGGCGGTAATAAGCAGGATTATGTAGAGAAAACCGATGCTCTGGATGGTGTAGGCGGTACAGTGGTTATCCCTGTGTGGAATGGGGGAGGCACTGTTAAGTTAATCATTATCAATAGTGATTTTGGAGTAGCATCTAGCACACTGGTAAAAGCGGTGCAGGAAGCTATAGATCCAGATCCACAGGGTACAGGTAGTGGCATAGCTCCTATAGGGCATACCGTAACAGTAGTATCCGCTGTAGGTAAAACGGTAAGCATAAAATCCAGAATAACTCTAAATGATGGCTACCAGTGGTCGCAGGTAAAACCTAAGGCGGAGGAAACTCTGGAGGCGTATTTTTTGGAAATGCGTAAGAACTGGGAGAAAGGTAACTTAGTAGTGCGTATCTCTCAGATAGAAAACAGGCTCCTTAATCTGGATGGGATCTTAGATGTGGCGGATACACAGCTAAACGATGTAGCCAGTAACTTAGCCTTAGCACAGGGGGAGATACCTCTGTTAGGAGGTGTTTATATTGGCTAGAGAGATTGATCTATTAGGCTATTGGATGCCTGTACTCCGACAGCTTAAAGAGTTTAAGGAGATAGCAAAGGCGGAAACGCCAGAGCTTAAGTACATCCTAGAACAGATTGAGCGTACTCTTAACAATATGTTTATTGAAACAGCGGATGAGTACGGTATTAAGCGTTTTGAGGATATGATGGGTATTTACCCAGAGGCAGGAGCCAGCCTAGAAACAAGGCGTTTTAATGTGCTGGTTAAGTGGAATGATAAAGTACCTTATACGGAGAAAGAGCTTTATAACAGGCTTATTAGTATCTGTGGAGATGATAACTTTAGCGTTAATCCAGATTATAAAAATTATTTTTTAGAGATTATAACTCATTTAGGGATAGAGGGGGCGTTTGATACGATCTCCTCTATTTTGCAGGATATGATCCCCTGTAATCTGGTGCTGGATCTTAAAAACACTCTGGAGGAGGGAAATACAACTCCTTTTAGTGTGGCGGTAGTATCCTGTGTGGCTATGAGGTATCAGATCACAAACGATATTAACCCTAAGGTAGCTACAGAGAGCCCTATGTACTACAGTGTAGGCTTAGGCAGAGCTGGTACTCACATTATCACTCACGATATAAAGAGTACTGTAAATAAGAGCTCAGATCTCAACGTAGCACAGGCATTATCTACAGGAGGCTCCTCTGGAGCTATCACAATGGATATAGCTGTAAAGGATGAGGTAGAAAGCCCTCATTATGAGGGAGTAGGCGTTGGAATGGCGTTTACAAAAATCATTACCCACGATATTAACAGCAAAGCAACTAACAGCGGTAATACTACTGTAGTAAGCCCTGTAAACACAGCTACAGTTATTACAATAAATTAAAGAAAAGGAGTGTGATAAAATGGGTGCTTTTAAGAGTGCAGTAATCACAAAAAAAGGACAGGAACTCTTAGCAAAAGTGGTAGCAGGTACTACTAAGCTGGAGTTTACTAAGATCAAGGTATCCGATACTAAGTTATCTGGAGATCTGGCAAGTATGACAGGTATCGGTACTATCAAACAGGAGGAAAAGGTAGCCTCTGTAGTGAGAAAAAATGGATCTAATGTTACAGTATCCGCTAGTTTCTCTAATCAGACCTTAGGGCAGGGTTATTATGTAAGAAACTTAGGACTTTATGCAAATGATCCACAGGCTGGAGAGATCCTCTACAGTATCTCAGTGGCAGATGAGAGTACCGCTACAGCGGATTATATGCCTCCATTTAATGGTATCGGTGTAAGCTCCCTTATGGTGGATCTTGTAACAGCGGTATCTAATGCCTCTAGCGTAAAGGTAAATGTAGATCCTACCGCTGGAGCCACAGTAGCTCAGATCGTTAATTTACAGGAGCAGATTGACGATGTTAAGAGCTTTGTAGGCTATGAGAGCTCCGATGTATACGGTGTGGAGATTGATTTTCCTAATAGGCGGTTTACCAGAATTGCAGGAGCAGAAAATCTTACCGCTGGAGCTGATTTTGATAAGCTCAATCCGTGGGGCGGTAGAAAGAGATGTATCTTAACTGATGATGGTACAGTACTTGCATACAGAGGAGAAACAGGATACACAGAGGCAGGAGCTACTACTGTAGAGCTTAAAAAGACAGTAGACGGAGCAGAAAAAACCTATGCTAGTGGTACTAAGGTACAGGTAATGGTAGAACAGCCTGTATTTTATGTTAAGGCTGTACCTGTAAGCTCTAAGAACGCTACCAGCGGTAAGGGTAAGCAGTACACTAAGGGTAGATTTTATATCAGCCCTACACCTAAGGCAGGATTTACAGCTCCTAGAGCCTTTTACGATAATCACGGTATCGTACAGGATAAGATCTATCTCTCAGCGTTTGAGGGCTGTATTTATGATACAGATGCTAAAAAGTATCTTACAGCGGATGAGCAGGTAGCGGATTTTGCTACAGATATGCTCTCATCTATTGCAGGTGCTAAGCCAGCCAGTGGACTTACACAGAACCTCACAAGAGCGAATGTGAGAAAGCTCTGTGCTAACAGAGGTGCAGGCTGGGAAAGTCATAGTATTTTTGCTATGGCGGTTACAGAGTGGCTCCTTATGATTGAGTATGCTAGTTTAGATGCTCAGCGTAAAGTAGGTAGAGGCGTTTGTGATTTTACCGATGATGGTAAAACTAATATGGCTGTAGTAACAGGTGCTACCTCTGGATTAGGTAATGGATCTGGTATTGATCCTAACGGTGGTGTAGATGGTAAGTGCTCAGTATCTTACAGAGGAGAGGAAAATCTCTGGGGCAATATCTGGACTTGGCTGGATAAGGTAAATATCTTAGCTAAAGGACAGAATGAGGTATTTGTGCATGAGATCGGAGCTACAGTAGCAGATGATACTACCACAGGATACAAGAGCTTAGGCTATCACTGGAGCCATAGTAACGGTTATCAAAGTGCCTTTGGTATTGATCCAGAGCATCCAGAGTTACTTATCCCTACAGAGGCTAGTGGATCGGATGTATTCACAGGTAACTTTGTATGGCAGAATTACACCTACAACGGTTTCTTGATTGCTGGATTGGGCGGTGCATGGGATGGTGGCTCTGTTTGCGGTTTCGCTCTGGGTGGTGATGGTGCCTCTGGTGGTCGCGGTCGTGGTATCGGCGGTCGCTTGCTGTATGTGCCTCAAACAAAGGTTGCTTAAATCTTTGAGGAAAAATAAATAAAATCAAAAAGGGTAATAGGAGGAGCTGGAAAGCTCTTTTTTATTACCCTTTTTGTCGGTAGCTGATAAGGTTTCTTAATTACTAAATTAGGCAGTAAATGGAATAATGGCTCTAATTGCAGTTTCAATCTGAATGGTAATAATACCTCTGGTAATCGCAATCGTAATATCAGCAGTCACTTACTATATGTGCATATAAAAATAAAAGAAAATCAGAGAAATATGTGTTCACTGTGACACTTATTTTACATTAAGTGAGTAACAGCTACCGTGGCTCTTGCCAGAACATAAAACTCCTCTATGAGGAGCGGTAAAAAATAGCTAAGAGGGTGCTTATGTGCGGAGAAATCCGTAAACCGTGTTAGCCTAGCAAGCTAAGAACTGATTGCTATGTGAACGATAGCACAGGGGTACTACAGCAGGTAGTTAGCTCCCTCTTATGCACATACAAAATTATGATAAGGTGGGTGCCAAAACACATGAAAGATACTGGAGATTTATTTTCTAAGATATGCGATATGGATAATCTTAGAAAAGCCCACAAGAACGCAAAGAGAGGTAAAGGGTGGTATGCAGAGGTAAAGCGTATAGAAAAAGATCTGGATCATTACCTAAGGAGGCTACAGGAAAATCTAATAGAACACAGGTATCATACCTCAGACTATGAAACTTTTGTAAGAAAAGAGGGAAGTAAGGAGAGGGAGATTTATAAGTTACCGTACTATCCAGACCGTATATGTCAATGGGCTATCTTACAGGTTATAGAGCCCTACTTACTTAATTCCATGACAAAAGATACCTATAGTGCAATCCCTAACAGAGGGATCCAGCCTATTATCAATCAATTACGAGGGTATAAGAAAAAGATTAAGAAAGATGGAAAAGTAGTAGCGGAGAAGTGGATACCCAGTATTTTAGTATCAGATCCAGAGGCTACAAAGTATTGCTTAAAGCTGGATGTAAGAAAGTATTATCCCAGCATTGTACACGATGTACTAAAGGCTAAGTATAGAGAGCTCTTTAAGGATGAGGAGCTTATCTGGTTAATGGATGAGATCATAGATAGTATTAGTACTTGTCCAGCCACAGAGGAAAATATAGAAATCCTCCAGAGGTTGGGCGTGGCGGTAAATATTATCATAGACGATAACGGTAGAGAGTTTGTGGATGGCGTAGGTATTCCTATTGGAAACTATGTTAGCCAGTATGACGGTAATTTTAATCTATCTGTAGTAGATCACTGGCTCAAAGAGGTTAAGGGCGTTAAGTACTACTTTAGATACATGGATGATATGGTTATTTTCGGTAGCAGTAAAGAGGAATTGCACAAACTCAAAAGAGAGTTAGATGAGTTTATGGCGGTAAATCTTAAGCAGGTGCTTAAGCATAACTGGCAGGTATTTCCTACTAAGGTAAGAGGTGTAGATTTTGTAGGCTATAGATTTTTCGGAGAATACACCTTACTCAGAAAATCGACTTGCAAAACATTTAAGCGTAGGATGCTTAACATCTCCAGTAAAAGAGAAAACAATGTGAGCCCTACTTATAGTGAGTGGTGCTCATTTAATAGCTATGTGGGCTGGCTACAGCATTGTGATAGCTTTAGGCTATACCAGAAATATGTAGAGCCTAATGTAGAATATATGCACAATTATTACTTAAAGGAGGTAAAAGGTAATGCAGAAATTTGTAAACGTAAGAACTACAGCGGAGAGCGTAAAGCCTCTTGAGATTGATGATTACCATGTATATGTAAATACAGGTATCAAAGAGATCCATGAGGAGGCTAAGGAGGGAGATCTTAGCTCTGGGTTTGATGGGTTTGAAATTGAAACACAGGAGATCTATGAGAAAGATGAGTACATCCAGCTCATGGCAGAGAAAAACAGCTCCTTAGAGGAGCAGGCTACAGATTTACAGTTAGCCTTAGCAGATGTGTATGAGCAGATGTTAGGGTTATCAGCTAACTAAGAGGGAGGAGAAAGATTATGGCACAGGTTTACGCTACTTTGATCCGCAAAGGGTTAAGAACTATTGATAATATACCAAAGGATCTCAGAAAAGCCGTACAAAAAATCTTAGACGGAGATAATGAGTAGTATGTTACTCAATATTATCTTAAAAACAATACTCAGAAAGGAGGTAAAAGCTATGGCAGTAATTTACGCTACCCTTATTGTAAAGGGCAAAAAGACGATCAATGATGTACCGCCTGTAATCAGAGAGCAGGTTAAGCAGATCCTCATTGATCTTGATTTACCAGAGCTTGCAGAGTAAGCCACAGGGGGAGAGCTAAATGCTCTCCCTTTTATTATGGCGGAAAGGAGGATCTTATGAATATGGCTACAGATGCAGATATTAACATCGAGCACAGACTTACTGAGATAGAACAGCGAGCAAAGAGTAACACTAATCGACTTAATGAGCATGATGAGATACTCAAAAGTAACAGTGAGATGATCGGAGCTATAAAGGAGCTGGCTACTGAGGTTAAGTATATGCGTGGGGATCTGAATGAAACCGTTGAAAGGCTTAACAAGCTGGAGGGTAAGGATGGGGATAAGTGGGATAAATTCAAGTGGCTTATTGTAACAGGGCTTGTAACACTTATCTTAGGATACTTAGCGGTTTCTGTAGGATTAAAGTAAGGAGGGGATCCAATTTATCTCTTTACCTCATTTTGAGGTATCGTAGTAACTATTAACAAACTCACAAGGAGGTACAGTATGAATTTAAAAGTTAGAGTAAAAAATCCTGTATTCTGGGTACAGATTGTACTTAGTATTTTAACTCCTGTGCTTGCGTATGCAGGACTTACAGCACAGGATCTTACCACATGGAGTAAGGTAGGGGAGCTCATTGTAGGAGCTATCTCTAATCCTTATGTACTCTCTTTAGTGGTGGTATCAGTTTGGAACACTCTAAACGATCCTACTACAAAGGGATTAGGCGATAGTGCCAGAGCAAAGAGCTATACAGCTCCACAGTAAATATATTTATCAGACAGACAGGGAGAGCCTTTACAGGGCTCTCCTTTTTAAGTGTTTAGATCGGAGGTATTATTATGACAGAGAAAGAAATCAGATCAAAGGTTGTTGAGATCGCTAAGGGTTGGTTAGGTTGTAAAGAGAGTGACGGATCCCATAAAAAGATTATTGATACTTATAACGCTTGTAAGCCACTCCCTAGAAGTTATGCTGTAAAATATACAGATGCGTGGTGTGCTACTTTTGCATCCGCTGTAGGTATTGAGGCAGGACTTACAGATATTATCCCTAGAGAGTGTAGCTGTAATCAGTTTATCCAGCTTGCTAAGAATATGGGTATCTGGGTAGAGAACGATGCTTACACTCCATCCGCTGGAGATATGATCCTCTATGATTGGGATGATAACGGAGTAGGAGATAATACAGGTAGTGCAGATCATATCGGTATTGTAGTATCTGTATCTGGAGGCGTTATTAAGGTTATCGAGGGTAACAAGAGTAACGCTGTAGGATATAGAGATCTTGCAGTAAACGGTAAGTATATCAGAGGCTTTGTTACTCCTAAGTACAGCTCTAAGGCTACTAAAGAGGAGGCTCCTAAGCCATCTGGTAACGGAGGAGGCTCTTACAATATTGGAGATATTGTAAACTTTACAGGATGCCTCCACTATACCAGCTCTACAGCTAGTGGCGTTGCATATGGCTGTAAGGCAGGACAGGCTAAGGTAACTAACAAGGCTGAGGGTGCGGTACATCCGTATCACTTACAGGCTATCTCTGGTAAGGGCTCTACTGTATATGGCTGGGTAAATGCTGGAGATATTTCTGGTAAGACAGGCGGAGGATCCGCTAAGACCTACACAGTAGTTAAGGGAGATACTCTTAGCAAGATCGCTAAAAAGTATGGAACTACTGTAGATACTCTGGTTAAGCTCAATGGTATCAAAAATAAAAACCTTATTAACATCGGACAGGTAATCAAGTTACCTTAATCCTTTAGGCACTCCTTAATATTTTTTCATATAGAGGGCTACTGGCTGTAAAATGCTGGTAGCCCTCATTTTTTAGTTGTATCTAGTATATAAGGGGTGTATAATAGATAGGAACTGAAAACAGCCTCATAAAGCCCTCTATTTTATCGAGGGTAAAGAAGTCTACACCTAATATATAAAAGTGGCTGTATGAGGCACACAGGAGCTCGCAGGACTATTACAGGAGGGTAAACAGGATGGCATACAGGAAAATAACGGATATAAGAGATACTATTGGTATGAGAGCGGTATTTTATGCCAGAGTATCTACAGCAGAGGAGGAACAGCTAAACGCTATAGAACTCCAGATTGAGGAAAATAGAGGATGTATTAAGGATCATGGCTGGAAACTGGTAGGAGAGTATATTGATCGCAGTAAGAGCGGTACGATGGTAAAGGGCAGAGATGATTACCAGAGGCTCTATGAGGATCTGTATGAGGATTTATTTGATATTGTAGTAATCAAGGATCAAGAGAGGCTCCAGAGAAATACTCTGGATTGGTACCTCTTTATTAACAGGGTAGTACAAACAGGAAAGCTCCTGTTTATGTACATGGATGGGAAATTTTACTCCCCAGATGATGCTCTTATAACAGGTGTAAGAGCGATCATAGCAGAGGAATTTAGTAGAAACCTTAGTAAGAAACTCCATAACTACCACGATCACAGAATAGAGAAAGCCAGACAGGGGCAGGAGATAGCCTTACAGGGTAGCGGTAACGTGTATGGATGGGATAAAAAAGATGGTAAATATTATATCAATCCAGAACAGGCTAAGGTAAGGAGGCTCATGTGTGAGGGAATTATGGCAAGAAAAGGCTCTACCCTCATAGCTAAGGAGCTTAATGATGCTGGATATCGTAACACGGTAGGGAAACCATGGAAACCTATGGATATACCTAAATTTGTATATGATTGTAAAAATGTAGGTACCATGATTATAAACAAAGAAAGACACGATTTTGAGAGTAAGCAAACTATAAAACTTCCTAAGGAGGAGTGGGTATATGTAGAAAACGCTCTCCCTCCGATAGTCACACAGGAGGAGTGGGATCTAATCTGTAAGATCCATGAGGAGAGAGTAATAGCCACAGGATCCGACAGGAGAGGCAAGAAAACCAGCGGATACTCTTTTAGTGGTAAGCTGGTATGTGGTATCTGTGGGGCTCCTTACTGGAGGAAACAGAGAGTATCTAAGGATGAGTACTGGGTATGCAGTACAAAGCAGACTAAAGGCAGGAGAACCAGAAAAAGAGATAGCACGATGGGGAAAGCTGGAGAGATAAATCCTTTAGGCTGTGATAATGAAAATATCTCTTATAACTCCCTCATGGAGATAATGGGGGTAGTATCAGAGCGATTACAGGCAAATACAGACACAATAAAGCATGATATGATAAATTGGCTTACTAAGCTCAGAAAACAGCTCCTAGAGGCAAATGGAGGGCATACAGAGGCAGATCTACAGCGTGAGCTCTCCAGAAAAAGTAAGTTACTGGATGCCTACTTAGATGGGATCCTAAATAAACAGGAATACCAGAAAAAAGCAGAGGAGTTAGATGAGAGGATCATCCAGCTCAAAGCAGAAACAGAAAAGAATAAGGCTAACTCTGGAGATATTGCAGAGATAGATAAGGTACTTGCTAACATAGATGAGGAGGTATCCAGATATGTAGATGGTAATGAGAAATTAAAAGTAGAATACCTCTTAGAGCACTTAGAGCAGGTGCAGATCTTCCCAGATAAGGTTATAGTTATAGTACCGATATTGAGTGAGGGGATAGTAGTAGAGAAAACTCAGTATGTATCTAGGGAGAAACGGTGCGGGAAAGACAACTCTCATAAAAATGATTGCAACCCTGCTGGTTCCTACTCAGGGAGAAATTTTATGGGATGGGATTCCTGTTGCAAAACTCGGGGAAAAATACCGGGATCTGCTGGGATATCTGCCGCAGCAGTTTGGATATTACAAAAACAACACACCCGTGCAGTATCTGGATTATCTGGCAGCACTTAAAAATATGCCAAAGCAGACCGCAAAAGAAAAGATAGAACAACTGCTTGAACTGGTCGGACTTTCTGATGTGGCAGACAAAAAAATGAAAAAATTTTCCGGAGGAATGATCCAGCGGGTGGGAATTGCACAGGCAATGTTAAATGATCCGAAAATCCTGATACTGGATGAACCGACTGCGGGACTTGATCCAAAGGAGCGGGCGCGCTTCCGCAATATCCTGTCAACGTTGTCAAAGGACCGGATTGTCATTCTTTCCACGCATATTGTGTCGGATATTGAGTCGAATGCCAATCAGGTGATTCTGTTAAAAGAACGTAAACTATACCGGATGGACACGGTTTCCAATATTTGTAAAACGCTTGATGGAAAGGTGTATGAGTGTGTGATGGAAGACCGTGCGTTTGATGCATTTCAAGACACGCATCTGATTCTTTCTGTGCGGCAGGAGCAGGAACATATGCAGGTGCGTTATTACAGCAGCAAGCCGGAGGAAGGCAGCAGGAATTGTACGCCGAATCTGGAAGATGTATTTCTGGTTACTTATCAGGAGGAACCGGCATGAAAATATTGATAAAAGAATGTAAAAAAATCATGGATATCCGGGTATTGCTTGTTATAGCAGTATTTACGGTGCTGTTTTACCAGTTGTTTTTAGAAGTGACGATTTATCCGGCGGGAGGGCAGACAACAAATTCCCCGTATGATATGCCGTTTTACGCCGAACTGATCGAAAGCTGGGGAACTTCGCTGCCGCGTGAGGACTGGTCGAAGCTGGATGAAAAAAGAAAAGAACTGGAAGAGGCATACACCCGGATCATTGCGGCGGATCCGGTTCTTGCAGATGCAAAAATTACGAATTATCAGGAATTTTCGAAGACACGGGAAACATTTTTTGATAAGGATACTTTAACCGATGAGGAAAAGAAAATCGATCAGGAACTGTCGCGTCTGGTCTTTGAGGATTCAAAAGGGTCAAAACTGTTTTTTGAACTTCAGGTGCTCGATCGGCTGGATGAATACAAAAATTTACAGAATGGAGACAGTATCTCTCTAATGCCGGGTGGAATTTTTTATATTGTAGAAAAAGATATGAGAATGATGGGAATTCTGCTTCTGATTTGTTTTGCAATCCTTGCACTGCCGTATCTGATACGGGAACGGTTATGTCATGTGCTGCCGTTGTATGCAACGACTGCTACCGGGCGGAAACTTTTTGACAGACAGTTTCAGGCACTTGTGGGCTGCTGCGGTTTTGTGGGAATCGTACAATTTGATATTTATGTACTGGTTTATGTCATAAAAGGACTGGCGGTATTCTGGAAAGGCGATTGTATCGACGATACGGGACTGCAGTTGTGGTGTAAAAATCTGCCATTTGGTTTCTATATGCTGCTTTACATGCTGCTGGTGTTTGTGTTTGTGCTGGCTGCGGTTGTTTTGATTTACCTGATCGGAAGAACGGCAGGCAATTACATTGCGGGAATTGCATTTGCCATTCCGGCATGCGCAGGAATTGGCTTTTTGCTGACACACATTTTTGTACATCTGTTTCAGAAGCCGATGGATGAAAATAGCCTGCCTTATTCAGAAGAGCTTTGGATTCTGGGGTGGATTTTGGCATGCGCGTGCGTGCTGTGGTGGAAAATGCACAGGGATCATTACAGAGATCTCTGACGATAGATGAGTGTAAAGGAGAGAAAGAATGCGCCTTTTGCAAAAAGAGTGTGGAAAATGTCTGCGGCATCCGTTTCTGTGGATTGTCTGTATCACATTCGGGCTGTTTCAGTTTTTGAGTATCTATACCTATGTGGGAAATGCCGGCATGAGAAAGGAACTGCGGCAGATGCATGTGGCTGTGACGGATGAGGAGACGGCAAGCCCGGAGTATGAAAGTGCCTATGCGGACTATAAAAAGACCTATGGCGGAATGTATGATACACTGGATATGCGTAAGATTCTGGAACAGAAAGAAAAAAAGAGTGGATATGAACCGCAAGGAGCCTGGGGAATGTGGATTGTGCGCAATTATGACAGGTTGCAGAAGCGGGTGGAACAGATCAGAAAAACAGGGGAAGGCACGTATGCCTTTTATCCGGGAAGTTGGTATAAACTGCACTCCACTTTGTATGGAAAACTGTGGAAGAAGCTGATTTTGCAGACCGCGGTTCTGATGATTCTTTCGATGCTGTATCTGATGGATTATGAGAGGATATATAAGACGCAGGATCTGGTTTTAGCGACCACCACCGGAAAGAAAATGATGGAAAAGAAAATGCTTGCAGGAACGTTGTGCGGGCTGTTTTATGCAGGACTGCTTACAGTGTTTACCCTCTTGGTATTTTTTGCAGCGGTTCCGTTTCAGAACCTGTGGCATGTTCCGGTGGCGGCATGTATGGTTGCAGAGCCGCGGCTGCAGATGATGTATCCGTTTGTCACGTTCTGGTGGCTGGAGCAGTGGCGTTATCTTTTGCTTGCGCTGGTGGTGCTTGTGGGACTGCTTGGGATCGTTGCGGCTGTTACTGCCGCAGTGCAGTTGTTTTTACAGAACAGTTATTTTTCGTTTGCGGTATTGGGTCTTCTTTTTATGGGGGCATATCTGCTTGCCTATGTGCAGATGGGAAATGTGTGGGATCTTATCCGGGAATTATTTAATCCCACAGTACTGTATGCAACCAGCGGAGGCTGGTTTATGGAAAATGATCTGTGCCTGTCGTTTGCAGGAAATGAATTTGCCGTGTTATTCTGCAGTGGAACGGCTGCGGTCTGCTTGATGGCTGTGGAAAAACGAAGATACCACCGGTTGGAAGTCTGATGGACGGCTGGACTTTTCCTTTCGTTTCTTTTATTATAATAAGCAGAATGTTGAAAAACAGAGGAAAAGGCAGTATGAATGAGACAATTTTACTGATCGAGGATAACGAGTCAATCATCATGGGGTTAGAATATCTTCTGACAGAAGAACAATATACGTTTTTAGCGGCAAAAACAAAGAAAGAAGCACAGGATCTTCTTGCCAGCAGGCAGGTGGATCTTGTGCTTCTTGACGTTTCCCTTCCGGATGGAAACGGATTTGATCTGTGCAGGGAAATTAAGGAACATGACATTGCACCGGTCATTTTTCTGACGGCAAAGGATGAGGAAAAGGATGTGGTGCTCGGATTTGATCTCGGAGCGGATGATTATGTAATCAAGCCGTTTCGAAACCGGGAACTGGTGTCGCGCATCCGCAATGTGCTGCGCAGGACCGAAAAAATCCGGCGGCTGACCTGTGGAAATATTGCGGTGGAACCGGACACGGGCAAAGTCTATCGGGACGGGGAACCGATCGCGGTGACAAAGCTCGAATACAAAATTCTTATGACTTTATTTTCCAATCCGCATAAAATTTTTACGCGCGAGGAAATTTTAAACGGAATCTGGGATATGGCAGGAAATTTTGTCAATGACAATACGTTGACCGTTACAATGAAGCGTCTGCGCGAAAAACTTGGTGACAAAGAGGGGAATGTGATTGTCACGGTGCGCGGGATCGGGTATCGGCTGAATCTGTGACAAAATATTGATAATTTTCATAAAAAAGAATATAATATATGTAAAATGAAAGCATATGTATTAAATATTGCAGAAAGGTGTGAGAATATGACAACAATTAGTTTGCGTATGGATGATGAGATGAAAAAGGAACTGGATGAAATGTGTGAAGCAATGGGAATGAATATTTCCACATTTTATATGGTGTATACGAAAAAGGCATTGAGAGAACGGAAAATTCCGTTTGAAATTGAAGCACCACAGGATCCATTCTATTCGAAAACCAATCTGGAACACATTCGGGAATCCGATCGCCAGATCAAAGAGGGGAAGGTTGTGGTAAAAACGATGGAAGAACTCTGTGATAAATAATGGAATACGAAAATAAAGAAGCAAAGAAATTTGTTCAATGGTTTCTGTTGTGCAGTGTTATAATTTTACTTCTTACAGGAACTGTGACCACGTTGGTGGTTCGCAACTACAGGGCGCGGGAAAATGAGGCAGTAACTGCAATGCTAGGCATCGTACTGAAAAACGATGGCAGTGACACAGAGGAATCCAGACAGAAAAAAATCTCAGAGTGCATGCGCATGTTAGAGCACCCGCATGCATATCAGAAATCCCATCAGAAAGAAATAAAAGAAGCAGAAAAAATCCTGCAAAGTTATGGCATATCAGAGGTGGAACCGGTGATTGCCGGAACAAAAACCATGGAACGCAGGATTCTTTTGAGGACGCTTGGCGGTGTGCTGCTGGCGGAACTTGCAGCCGGAGGTCTGTTTTTCATTTATCAGAAACGGCGGAGTCGTAAACTTGCAGAACTGTCGGATTACATGGAAGAAATCGTCCGTGGTCATTATGATCTGGCACTGGCGGACAACACGGAGGATGAACTAAGCCATCTGAAAAACCAGCTTTACAAGATCACGCTGTTTCTAAAAGAAGAATCCGACCACGCAAAAGAGAAAAAGACCGCGCTTGCAGAATCGGTTGCGGACATTTCCCACCAGTTGAAAACACCGCTTACTTCAGCATCCATTCTGCTGGATAACCTCAATGAAAATGAGCAGATGCCGCCGGAAACCCGCAGGCGTTTTCTGCGCGAAGTCTCCCGGCAGATTTATTCCATGAACTGGATGATCGTAGCTATGTTAAAACTGTCCCGGCTGGATGCGGGAATGGTTGCACTGAAAAAAGAGCCGTTTTCCGTCAACCGGATGCTTACGGAGGCAATCGATCATCTGGAAATTTTTGCGGAACTGAAAGACGTAAAAATCCGCGTTTGCGGCATGGAAGCACAGATGCTGCGGGTGGGCGATTTGGACTGGAACCGCGAAGCGGTACAAAACATTCTGAAAAATGCCATTGAGCACAGCAAAAAGGGCGAAACCGTGACGGTAACGCTTTCGGATAATGCAGTTTATACGTCTGTCTCCATAGCAAATCCGGGGGCACCGATCACAAAAGAAAAGATAAAGAAAATTTTTGAACGCTATTACAGTGCCACAAACGATGGAAGCAGCAATATCGGAATCGGACTGCCCCTTGCAAAAGCCATTCTTGAAAAACAAAATGCTTATCTGAGTGTTGAATCCGAAAATGGATACAACGTTTTTATCATAAAATACTTAAAATAACCTGACAAATTTGAAAAATGTCACGGAGATGTCACCTGCCATCCGTAAGATGAAACCTGTAGAGGAGGAAAGAACACAATGGAAATTTTAAGAGCAGAACATCTTACGAAGATCTATGGCAAAGGCAATACAAGTGTGACCGCAGTCAATGATCTGTCTCTTTCCGTCGCACAGGGCGAATTTGTGGCAGTTGTCGGCAGTTCCGGAAGCGGAAAATCGACACTGCTTCATATGTTAGGCGGCGTGGATCAGCCAACGGAGGGGAAAGTCTGGATACAGGGAGAAGACATCTACACGCTGAGCACGGAAAAACTGGCAATTTTCCGGCGCAGGCAGATCGGTCTGATCTATCAGTTTTTCAACCTGATCCCGACATTAAATGTGGAGGAAAACATTACACTGCCGTGTGAACTTGACGGACAGACGGTGGATAAAAAGCGTCTGGATAAACTGATCGATGAGCTGGGACTTAACGGAAGAAAAACGCATCTTCCGGAAGAACTCTCCGGCGGACAGCAGCAGCGCGTATCCATCGGGCGGGCACTGATCAACCGTCCGGCAATTGTTCTGGCAGATGAACCAACCGGAAATCTGGATAAAAAGAACAGTGACGAGATCGTTGAGCTGCTGCGCAGAGCGAATCAGGAATACAGACAGACCATCATCATGATCACGCATAATCTCGAGATCGCAAAGACCGCCGACCGTGTGATTGTCATTGAAGATGGAAAAATCATAAGGGAGGGATAGGCATGGTTACTTCCATTATGAAAAAACGGACAATCCGTGAGCGAAAGAAAAACAGACGGCAGACCATTGCCGTGTGGATCACAACCTGCATTGCCACGGCGTTGTTTGCCGCAGTTTTTTCCTTTGCTTCGTCCTGTCAGGCGGGACTGATCGAATATGCAAAGGATTTAAGCGGAGATTATGACTATGTATTTTACGATGTGCCGCGTGAGGAGGCGGATCACATTGTAAATAACCGCAAGGTTGCGACCGCATACCAGAGTGTCGGGCTGGGGTATGCAAAGCTTTCCGGCAGTAAAAATCCCGATAAACCGTATGTGTATCTGGCCGCAATGGACAATCGGGCCATGCAGAAAAATGCCCTGCATCTGATCAAGGGACGTATGCCCAAAAACGATCATGAGATTTTGCTTTCCCGGCATATGATGACGAACGGTGGCGTGGAATATCGTGTGGGGGATATGATCACACTGGACATTTCCGAACGTGAGGATAAGAACGGGAATGTGCTGACACAGTCGAGTGGTTACCGAACGGGAGAAAAACTGAAAAAGAAATTAACGGCATCTTTTCAGGTGGTTGGCATTGTGCAGCGTCCGAACTTTGGATTTGAGGAGTGGACAGCACCGGGCTACAGTGTAATTACATATCTGAATCCAAAGGGAGATAATATCCCGGAAAAGTACATGCAGCGCACGGATATTTATTGCAAGTACACGAAAGCAGGGCTGCGTGACCGGGCACAGACGACAGCGGATATTGTGGGTGTTACACTTACCCCCGGCGTACAGAAATTTCCGTTTATCAAAGATGAACGCATCACAAACCGCCAGATTAATGATCTGATGGAGCGGTCTCCGTACCGGTTTTATGAAAACTGGGGGCTGATAAGATTTGAGCGCATGGATATCGGCCAGTCGGCGTATCACATGCTCTATCTTGCAGTTGCGGTCACAAATGTTATCATTCTGGCAGCGGCGGTAAGCTGCATCGGTAGTAGCTTTGCTATTTCCATGGAGGAAAAGCGAAAGAGTTACGGCATGCTTGCCTCGGTCGGTGCCACACCGCGGCAGATTCGGCAAAGTGTGTATTACGAGGCATTTCTGACAGGGCGCACCGCAATTCCCCTGGGAACTGTGCTGGGACTGTTGCTTTCGACAGGCGGAATTTTTGCTATCAAAGCGTTGTTGTACGGGCAGAATACCGTACAGTATCTGCATGTTCATGTGGCATGGCAGATGCTTATCGCCGGTATTTTACTCTCAACTGTCACTCTTGTTCTTTCCGCGCGCCGTCCGGCAAAACAGGCGGCAAAAAGTTCTCCGGTTGCGGCAATGCGCGGGCAGGCAAAGAAAAGCCGCCGGGCAAAAAAGCGGACGATCACGGCTGCAATCGCAGGATGTACGGCGCTTTTTATTCTGGTATCCTATTTTATGGGAGTACAGACGATTTCGGTAGGACAAAGCAACCATATGTTTGACGATCATGCCAATGTTTCGGTGGATGTGCAGGGAAGCTGGGAGGTAAACCGGTCTGCGGTTTTGCAGAGCACAAAGGAAAAAAGCGTCACGGAAGCGGCAGTTCTGCGGACGGCGGCATATATGGTGAATACGAAAGAGGTGCCGTATACACAGACGCATATCCGACGAAATGGAGCACCGGATCTCAAACATGAGACAACCGCAGTGATCCAGGTACTGGCAGTCGGAGAAACAGCGTACCGCAATTACCTGAAAGAACTGGGACTTTCCTATGAAACGGCAAAAGATTGTGCGATATTTTACAATGCGTATGCCGGGTACTGGGATGGAAAGGAAACCACATGGAAGGTGACAGATTACAAACCAGGCGACTGGATCAGGGGACAGTTCTGCCACGAAGAACAGATGGAGAAAACACCGGACATGACCGATCAGATGCAGATCGCAGCAGTCACAACCAGGCGGCCGTTTGGTGTCGATACGTCGCAGAGCTATACAGACTCCGGAACCATCATTGTCAGTGATGCATGGCTTGATGCCCACGATCCGCAGGGCGGTGCAAAAATTACCGTAAAATACGCCAGTACCGATCCGGGAACGCTCACACAGGCACTGGAAAAAACCTATGATTTTTATCCGGAGGAAATCCGAAACCGCGATCTGCAGAACCGGGAAAACAATATGCTGTTGTTTGTAGATGGAATTGCACTCTATGGATTTTTGCTTGCAGTGCTTTTAATCGGTGTGACGAACATCTGTAATACGGTGCTGACCGATCTGTGGCAGCGGAGACGGGAATTTGTCATTCTGCGCTCGGTCGGCATGACACCGAAGCAGGAGAAACAGATGCTTGCAAAAGAGTTTTTCGGATATGGAAGGAATGGCATTGCTATAGGGCTTGTCATTGGAGGCTGTGCGTCTGCATTGTATTACAGGATCTTTGCCTCTGGTGTGCAGGGCGCGTTATGGTTTTGTGTTGCGGCAACTGTAGTGATTATGGTTGGACTCTTGTTGTTGTTTGCCGGCATGATAAGGTATGCAATGATGAAAAAATAAGGACATGATTTTAGGAAGATAGGTTTTCTGTGAACAGAGAAAATTCTAATATCTGCGTCCAAATAATGCGTTCTAATAATTTTCAAGTTTCGGTTGAACATTCATATAGAACTCTTTATAATAAAAAAGGGGAATGGCTGAAAAAGCCATTTTCCTTTTTTCATTAAGAAACTGAGAATAGAAAGAGGTAATGAATGAAGACAGCATTTCAGATTTTCCGCAGGGATGTGCGACGTCTGTTAAAAAACCGTGCCGCGACACTGGTTATGATCGGCGTATGTCTCCTGCCGTCTTTGTATGCATGGTTTAATATTGCCGCAAACATGGACCCGTATGCAAATACTTCGGGAATCAGGGTGGCAATTGCCAATTGCGATACAGGGGCCAAAACCGATGTAATCACGATGAATGCAGGCGATTCGATTGTTGAAAAACTGAAAGAAAACAAGTCGCTGGGCTGGCAGTTTGTCAGTGAAGAGAAAGCAAAAGAAGGTGTTCAGGCAGGAGATTACTATGCGGCAATCGTCATTCCGGAGAATTTCAGTAGTTCCCTGGTAAGTATTCTCTCCGGAGACCTGAAACGCCCGAAGCTGGACTATTATGTCAATGAAAAGAAAAATGCCATTGCACCGAAGATTACGGATACCGGTGCGACAACGGTGCAACAGCAGATCAACGACACATTTTCCGCCACGGCATCTTCGGCAGTATCAGAAATTGTAAAGTCTTCCGCAGACAGTATTACCAGAGGACTGGACGATACACAGTCGGAACTGACATCTGCCATTACCGAAGTTCAGAATAATTTAACGGATTATCAGAAGCTGGTAAAAGAATTTCAGAAAAAAGTAGATAAATCCGATGCACAGATCAAAGAAATCAAGGAGTCTTTAGATCAGGTGGATGAGGCAGCAAAGGACAGCTCTTCTTCTTTAAAAGAAACTTCTGCATTGCTGGAAAAAAGTCAGACGGCACTTGGAAAATTTTATAAACAGTTCTCCAATGGGCTGACCGGCGGGGAAGTTTTTCTGGATGAAGTTTCGTCCTCGGCTTCTAAGAGTCTGAATAAGTTTGAGATAAAGGCAGATAAGGCAAATCTTGCGGTTGGGGACAGTCTCGATACGATCACTCGGATCAATGAGAAAAATGCCCAGCTTCTCAAAGATCTGGAAAAGTTAAATCAGAATCTTGGAAAAGATACACAGTTATCAGCATCTGTCGGACAGGAAATTTCACAGCTGCAGACGCAGAGCATTTCTGCGCAGAAACTGGTAAATTCATTGAAAAGTGCAAATACCAGTATGCGGAAAGTGTTAAAGAATTCCAAAGATACGAGAAGTTCACTGGAAACGCTTGCAGAGGATAACCGTGAGAGTTTTCAGGACAGCCGGATCGATTTCAGTAAAAATATTTACCCGCAGCTGGATCAGTCACTGGAAGGTCTGGCAGATATAAGCGGAGATCTGTCAACAACCTTACATAGCATAACATCCATGACAAAACAGATGAGAGATCTGCTGGATCAGTTAAAATCTGCATTGCACAGCAGCTCCAAAGTATTTACACAGACGGGCAATGTCATGGGACAGGTGGATCAGAAACTGCAGAAAACGGTCACGGATCTGCAGACACTGCAGAATTCGGATATGTATCAGAATATCCTGTCACTGGAAAAGATTGATGCCAAAGATATTTCCAATTTTATGTCTTCTCCGGTAAACATAAAGACGGATGTCCTATATGAAGTGGAAAATTACGGAACAGGAATGACCCCGTTTTATACAAACCTGGCACTCTGGGTAGGTGGACTGATACTGGTTTCTATTTTAAAACAGGAAGTAGACCGGGACAAAGAAGTGCCGGATTTTACACCGACAAGTGCGTATTTCGGGCGTATTCTGCTGTTTCTTATCATAGGACTGATTCAGGGAGCTATCGTATGTGCGGGAGATATTATTCTGCTGAAAGTACAGTGTTTGCATCCGGTAAAATTTATTCTTGCCGGAATGTTAACTTCTTTTGTTTATGTGAATCTGATCTTTGCACTGGCATCGACGTTTAAACACATGGGAAAAGCACTGGCGGTTCTTCTGGTAATTTTACAGATTCCGGGTTCTTCCGGAACGTATCCGATTGAAATGATGCCGGAATTTTTCCAGAAACTGCATCCGCTGCTTCCGTTTTCTTATTCAATCAGCGCAATGCGGGAGTGTATTGCCGGATACTATCATCATACTTATAGAAGCAGTCTGGGAAAACTTCTGGTATTTTTACTGGTCGCATTGTTTATCGGGCTTGTACTCCGTCCGCTTCTGATGAATCTGAATCATCTGTTTGATGTCAGACTTGCAGAAACCGATCTGATGATCTGTGAGACGGATTCCAAAGGCAGGGATAATCCACAGCTGCAGCGGATTATGCAGGTGATTATGAAAGATGATGCGTGGAGAAAGAAATTAACAGAGAAAACACTCGCATTTGAAAAATATTATCCGGTCATGGTACGCTCCGGATTTATCTGTATGATGGTTATACCACTCGTATTTCTGATTTTGATGTTTAGCCTGGAATCCAAACTGGTCTATCTGATTTTGTGGATCGTTTCTTTACTTGCACTGATTCTGTATCTGCTGATTGTGGAATATCTGCATGAAGAGATGAAAAAGAAATCTGTTTTGGGAGAGATGAGTTCTGAGGAACTGATGAAAATTTTGAAGGAGGAGAACAGCAAATGAAAAACATTCTGAAAATTTTCATCGACGACGTGAAACGGATTCGCAAAAATGTAATCGCAATGATTGTTGTCATCGGTGTCCTTGTCGTTCCGTGTCTGTATGCATGGTTTAATATTGCGGCAAGCTGGGACCCGTATAACAATACGGGAAATTTAAAGGTCGCGGTGGCAAGTGTGGATGAGGGATATACCGGAAGTCTGATTCCCCTTGAGATTAATGTAGGGGAACAGGTGATTTCCGCACTAAGGGAAAATACACAGATGGACTGGGTATTTACCAGCAAAGAAAAGGCAATGGAGGGGGTAAAATCCGGACAATATTATGCGGCGATTGTTGTTCCAGAGAAATTCAGTACCCAGATGATGAGTCTGTTTTCCGATCAGATTCAAAAGCCGGAAATTATTTACTATTCCAACGCCAAGGAAAATGCGATTGCACCAAAAGTGACCGACAAGGGTGCAACCGCGATCCAGAAACAGGTGAATCAGGTATTTATAAAGACAATATCCGACACGGCAATGACGGTGTTTCAGTCGGTCTCTAATATGGCTGAGGCAAACGGAGCAGACCGGCTGGTGGATAATCTGATCCACAATCTTGGGGATGCATCGGATGACATGGATATGACTGCGTCCACGCTGGAAACTTTTTCGGGGATTACGTCTTCTGCCCAGTCCCTGCTGACTGCGTCTTCTGATTTTTTAAAAGAACTGAAAACAGAGTCTGCGGATGGAAAACAGGTTTTGGAAAATTCCAAAAAGACGTTTACCGATATGAAAACGACAATAAGCAGTGCGACCGAGAGCGTGGGCAAAGCACTGAAAGCAGGCCAAAAGGTATATTCTGAAATGAGCCTGCTTTTGGATCAGACGGTGGAAGATGGAATAAATGGCAGTGAGGATACAGCAGATACCCTTGTAAAAGCAGCAAAGACGGTGGATAAAAACATCAAGTCATTTACGACACTCCGGGATCATCTGATCAGGCTTTCGGAAAAACATCCGGAAACCGATTCCTCAATAGGACCTATGATTGAAAAGATCAACCGTTCTATTGAAAAACAGGAAGAACTGCGGGATGATCTGACCGATACCGCGGCTTCCATGAAGAAGTCCACAACCAGCCTGATCTCTGACAAGAAAGCTTTGGATGCCCTTGTAAAAGAAAATCAGAAACGTCTGCAGCAGATCAGCAAAGAATATGAAAATGATGTAAAAGGAACTTTGCAGAACCTTGCAGATTCGATTGGTGAAACATCAAAAGACATTACCGGTCTGACGAAACAGATCAATGCAAGTGCAAAGGGTGTTTATACGTTAACGGACACTGCAGGATCGGATCTGTCAGAAATACAGACCTGTCTGAATGATTCCGGTAAACTTTTACGTAAATCTGCAAATAAAATAAAAAAGATTACGGATAAGCTCACGAAAGCAAAAGACAACGGGGATTATGCGGATCTGGAACATATGATCTATGATAATAAGTCCGGGGTCAGTGCCTTTCTGTCGGCACCGGTGGAACTGAATACGAAGAAAATTTATCCAATTGATAATTATGGTTCTTCCATGGCACCGTTTTATTCGACACTTTCTATCTGGATCGGCGGAATCGTGCTGGTTGCGATGTTAAAAGTGACCGTTTCCGAGGAAAGCATAAAAAAGATGGGACTGAAAAAGGTCAAAATTCATGAAATTTATCTTGGACGCTGGATCATATTTCTGATCCTTGGTCTGTTGCAGAGTACGCTGATTGCACTGGGAGATCTGTATTATCTTGGGATTCAGTGTGCGCATACGTTCCTGTTTTTATTTGGGTGCTGGTTTTCAAGTATAGTCTATGTCACGATCAGTTATACGCTGACGGTTTCATTTGGAGATATCGGAAAAGCAGGCAGTGTGGTTTTACTTGTTATGCAGGTTGCGGGAACTGGTGGAACTTTCCCGATTGAATGTGCTCCGAAATTTTTCCGGGCTGTGTATCCGCTTCTGCCGTTTACGCACAGTATGGCAGCCCTGAGGGAAGCGGTTGGAGGCTGTTATGGGAACGATTACTGGATGGATCTGGCAAAACTGGGCATCTTCCTGGTGATTGCACTTTTTGTCGGACTTGTACTTCGCAAACCGATCATTCGGATGAACGAAGCGTTTACCGAGCAGCTGGAGGAAACAAAAATAATCTAAGCGTAGAAATGAGGGCAGAATTGTTTTATTTTTGCGCAGTAATGTGAAAGAAAATTCCGTAAAAATGCCGTATAATGCAGGTATTCAAATATGAGAGAGGCAAGGAGGATACGGTATTGAATAAGGCATGGTGGAAAGAAGCGGTTGTATATCAGATTTATCCGCGGAGTTTCATGGATTCAAATGGAGACGGCATCGGGGATCTCAATGGTATTACAGAAAAATTAGAGTACCTCAAAGAACTTGGAATTGATGTGATCTGGCTGTCCCCGGTTTATCAGTCACCGAACGATGACAATGGATACGACATCAGCGATTATCAGGCGATCATGGAAGAATTCGGAACCATGGAAGATTATGACAGGATGCTTGCACGGGCGCATGAGCTGGGAATTAAGATTATGATGGATCTGGTTGTCAATCATACATCCGATGAGCATGCATGGTTTGTGGAAAGCAGAAAGAGCGTGGATAATCCATACCGCGATTTTTATATCTGGAGAAAAGGAAAAGACGGAAAAGAGCCGAATAATTGGGGATCCTGTTTCAGTGGTTCGGCATGGAAATATGACCCACAGACAGATATGTATTTCCTGCATCTGTTTTCGAAAAAACAGCCGGATCTCAACTGGGACAATCCAAAAGTGCGGGATCAGGTGTTTGAGATGATGAACTGGTGGTGTGAAAAAGGCATTGATGGATTCCGTATGGACGTGATCAGCCTGATTTCCAAACCGGAAGGACTGCCGGATGGAATTCCGGGAGAAACCGGATACGCAGACAGCGGTTGTGCGAATGGTCCGCATGTACATGAGTATTTAAAAGAAATGAACCGGAAAGTGCTTTCCCACTATGATCTGATCACAGTGGGCGAGGCATCCGGAGTTACATTGGAAGAGGCAAAAAAATATGCCAATGCAGATGGCAGCGAACTGAACATGGTTTTCCAGTTCGAACATACCGGAGGAGGACCGGAGGCAGATAACCATTACGGTAAATGGGATAGCCATAAGATGCCGCTTCCGGTATGGAAGAAGATTTTATCCAGATGGCAGACCGGACTGGAAGGGAAAGCCTGGAACAGTTTGTTTTTATCCAATCATGATCAGCCGCGCTCGGTTTCCTGGTTTGGAAATGACAGTGAACAGTATCGGGAAATTTCGGCCAAAATGCTGGGAACCTGTCTGCATATGATGCAGGGAACGCCATATGTTTATCAGGGGGAAGAACTTGGCATGTGTAATGCTTATTTTGATCAGTTAGAGGATTACCGGGATATTGAAAGTCTCAATGCTTATAAAGAACTGACAGAAACCTGCGGTGTTTCCCATGAAGAAATGATGGGATATTTAAAGCGGATCAGCCGCGACAATGCGCGCACGCCGATGCAGTGGGATGACAGTGCAAATGCTGGTTTTACCACAGGAACTCCGTGGATTAAGGTAAACAGTAACTATCCTAAAGTCAATGCAAAACAGGAGGTCAGTGATCCGGATTCTGTCTTTTCGTACTACAAAAAACTGATTCGCCTGCGTCATGAGAACGAGATTATCGTTTATGGCGATTACGAACTGTTAGCACCGGAGGATGAGGCATTATTTATCTATACCAGAATGCTCGGGACGCAGCGGCTGATGGTGCTTTGTAATTTTACGGAAAAAGAAGTTGCCATTCCGGCAGAAGTAACGGAACAGATTCCTGCAGATGCCAAGCTTTTGATCGGAAATTATTCCAAACAGAAAGAAGAAATGCTGCAGGCATATGAAGCACGGGTGTATGCTTATCATTTATAAATTTTAGAAAAGAAAAAGCATCCCAGGTTGGTGTAAATGGATGGAAAAAACACATTGACTTGTATGATTTTCGGGCGTACAATCCCCTGTGGAAATACGAATTTTCACAGGGGATTATTTTATGGAAACCACAAACAGCAATTATTTCGGAACGGATAGATCGCTGTAAGAAAACACTGTCCACTTCACTTGTGGGAGGAATGGGGATGATGTTCATCGGAACGCTGGTTTTTAATCTGATTCCTGGACAGATGCTCCGTGTATTTACGAGTGATCCGCAGGTGATTGCAATCGGCACAGTCGGATTTCATTTTGTCGGAATCAGTTTTATCCCGATGGTCACTTCACTGATTTTTCCGGTGTTCTTTCAGGCAGTTGGTGCAGCGGTTAAAAGTTCACTTCTGACCGTTGTAAGGACCGTTGTGCTGTTTGTGCCGCTCGGGTATTTATTTTCCCGTCTGGGACTGAATGATTTCTGGTTTACGTTTCCGGTGACGGAAGTCATCACCACGCTGGTCGGGGTGTTCTTTTACCGGCGGTTTATGGCACAACAGAAGTGAAGAGTAACGATTGTATTTAGACAGAAAAAATAAATTAAAAGATGGTTGCGATTTTTATAGAAATAGCATATTATAATATCAACAGGACTCCCCACACCTCTCACGTAAGTGATGTGTCCCATGGGGAGACATTTTTATTTTGGGAGAAATAATAGTGGATATAAGCGATGGTGTACGGGAAAATCATAGTAAAGCAGGGCATGATTATCAAATTATAAAACAGCCGAAAACCTATGAACAGCAAGTGGAACTTAATACAAAGATTATATTTAAAAACAAAATATATAAGATGAATACTATAGATGAAGTGAGCAGCAGATTGATTAGAGTATTTAGTTAGAAATGGTAAAAATATGGAAGAATGTCAAAATATTTTAGAAATTAGAAATCTTAAAAAGAGTTATATGATTAATAAAGAAAACTCGCTGCAAGTTCTTAAAGGATTAAATATTTCAATTGGTAGCGGAGAAATGGTTGCTCTTATGGGAGCCTCGGGTTGTGGGAAAACAACACTGATAAACTTAATATGCGGGATTGATAAAGCCGATAGTGGCAGCATTATGATTGATCATGAAGAAATAACTAAAATGCGAAGGTCTAAAATGGCGGTATTTAGAAGAAACAATATTGGACTGATTTTTCAGGATTTTAATCTTTTGGAAAGTTTAAATGTGAAGGACAATATTTTATTGCCGCTTATTTTGGAGAATAGAATAGAAGACAGTGAAGAGAAATTGAAACAAATAGCTGAAGTTTTATCTATCGCAGACATTATGGGGAAGAGTGTAACAGATATTTCAGGAGGGCAGAAACAGCGTGTGGCAATAGCGAGGGCATTGATAAATACTCCTCAGATTATTTTAGCTGATGAGCCTACAGGAAATTTGGATTCAAAATCAACGGAAAATGTAATGGAGTATTTAGTTGATATAAATAGAAAATTTAAGATTACACTGGTTATGGTGACGCATGATTCTTATGCTGCATCTTTCTGTGATAAGGTAATTCTGCTCAAAGATGGTATACAATTTTTGGAAATAGAAAAGAATAACAAGAGTAATAGCACTTTTTTGAAAGATATTTATGAGCTTTTAAAGCGGATAGGAGGTGAATAAACAGATGGAAAAGATTCGTATTCTGTTGAAAATGATATGGTATAATCGTAAAAACTATATTTTATATTTAGTATGTAATATTTTTATCATAGCATTTTTTCAAGCATTTTTATCTATAGGGGAAAATGAATCTTTTATGTCTGCTGATAAAATTGATCCGATGATTTCAAGTAATATTTTTGCACCAACTGTCTTAACGGCACTATTTATGATACTTTTTGTGCCATATGTTTATGAGGCTTTTTTGAAGAGCAGAAAGCAGGAGTATGCAGTATTAATAACTCTTGGAGTGACGCAATATGAAGTGATTTGTAACATGTTGCTAGAATGTCTGATAATAAGCATCGTTAGCTTTTGTGCTGGAATTGTAACTGGAAGTGTTCTTTCAGTATTTTTTTTCTTTTATCTTCACAAGGTGATTGGTTTACGTTCTATGAAATGGACGCTGCATCTTGGAGCTTATGTGTCAGTAGGAAAAGTATATGCTTTGGTAGTTATTATTATTTTGCTTTTGAACATAGTTAGGTTTTTACACGCAGAAATTCTTGAGTTATTCAATGCAAGATATAAGGAAGAAAAAGGAAAAAAGGGATCTAATATATTCTTGCTATTGGGAATATTGCTTATAATAGTTGCTGTTATAGTTATGTTATATGCTTATAATTTCGAAAAAACATATATATGGTTTATCAGCACAGGAATTATTATTACCGGCATAGGAATAATGTTGGCTAATTTTGACTGCATCTTTATGAAAATTCGAAGTGTTAAGTGGAAAATTAGTTTGTCATTCGTATTACAGTACATAAAATCATGGAGAATGGTAAGTTTTATTGCAGCAATTCTGTTTATTTCTGCGATATTTTTTACAGCACATTGTGGAGTAACATACCAAAATTTTACGAGAAATGCACTTACGTATTCGCCGTATGATCTATTCTATGTGCAGTATAATGATATCAACAATATGGAACAGAAAGAAATTATGCAAACGTTAGATAAATATGACATAACAATCACGGAAGAAAAACGGTTGGGGCTGTTGAGAAATAGCTTTTGTAATATCATATCTGTAGATGATGTTAATAAAAAATATGGATGTACTTATGAAGTGGAACCAGGTTACTTTATACAATTATTCCAGTTTGATATAAATGATGGATATGAACATGATTTTCAAGCAAATAAGCAGATAACTATTGGGCTTGGTAATCATGAAAAAATGCATTTGAAATTGCAAGGAAAGTCAAATAAAATATTAATGAATTCATGCCGTAGTCTGGCTGATATAACTTTGATTGTAAATGAACAGGATTTTATGAACATCAGGAATCATTCAAATGACTGTATCTATGAAACTGCTGTTATGTTTAATTTTAGCCAATGGAAAGATTCGGGCAACGCAATGCAAGAATTACAGGAAAAAATGAGTAGAATGAATGAGTTACCTATGGAAGATCAATCCGCGTACATGCTATCATCGAAAATCGAAACTTATAGTGTTGCAAAGCAGTCATCTGAGGTTTTAACTTTTCTATTGCTTTTTGTTGATATATTGTTTTTGGTGGCCGCCAATATATGTATATTTTACAAAATAAAATCTGAACTGAAAGAAGAAAAACATATCATTTACAAGTTGTATAGGGTGGGCATAACAGACCAAGAACTTTGGAAGATATTGTTTGAAAAAAATATATGCTATTATTTTGTTTCTTTGATAATAGCTATATTTATTGGGGTATTTTATAGTTATAGTGTGAATGCCATATACGATTATGGAAAAATAGGCATTATATGTGGAATGGGCGTATCTGGTATCATAATGTTTATGCAATTTGTGGTGATTTGGGAAATTACAAAGTTTGAAACAAAGAGGTAGTGAGTAGAAAGTTGTATGGCAAACTCCAGGAGAGCAATTCTGCCCGGTGCCAATAGTATGATATTTGGCGGGATAAAATCCACATAAAAACACATTGACTTGTATGATTTTCGGGCGTAAAATCCCCTGTGGAAATACGAATTTTCACAGGGGATTTTGTTTTATGAATACATCAGACAGCAACTTTTTTGGAACAGAAAAAGTCAGCAGGATTCTGCTCAAAATTGCGCCTCCGGTCATGCTCGCCCAGCTGATACAGGCTCTTTATAATATTGTTGACAGCCTGTTTGTCGGAAAATATTCGGAGAGTGGACTGACGGCACTTTCCATTATTTATCCATTGCAGCTTCTTATGATTGCCATTGCTGTAGGAACGGGAGTCGGGATCAATACGGCAATGGCACATTATCTTGGTGTGCATGATGAGAAAAAAGCAAATGAATATGGCGGGATCGGAACACCGCTTACACTGGTTCTGTGGGTATTGTTTGCACTGATATGCTTCCTTTTTATGCCCGCATATGCGTGTATGTCTACGGATTCCGCGGAAGTCATAAAGGATGTGATTGTATACGGCCGGATCGTCTGCGTATTCAGCATCGGACTGTTTACCGAAAGTATCTGGACAAAGATTTTACAGGCAAACGGGGATATGAAAACACCGATGATCGCACAGATCGTGGGGGCACTGGTTAATATCGCATTGGATCCGTTATTTATTTTTGGACTGTTCGGGCTTCCGAAACTTGGGATTGCCGGAGCTGCCATCGCAACTGTTGTGGGACAGATTGTAGCGGCTCTTATTGTAATGAAAAAAGGGTTTCGCAAGTCTCCACCGCTTTCGGTGTATCCGCGGGATATCTGTTTTATTTATAAACTTGGAATTCCGAATATCCTTATGCAGTCGGCATATACCTTTTATATTCTCGGACTGAATCTGATTCTTGCAACCTTTTCCGATCAGGCAGTTACGGCACTGGGACTTTATTACAAGTGGCAGTCATTTTTCTTTATTCCGCTGGGGGCACTGCAGACCTGTATTGTGCCGGTGATCAGTTATAATTATGCATCGGGACGGATGGATCGCTGTAAGAAAACACTGTCCACTTCACTTGTGGGAGGAATGGGGCTGATGTTTATCGGAACGCTGGTTTTTAATCTGATTCCTGGACAGATGCTCCGTGTATTTACGAGTGATCCGCAGGTGATTGCAATCGGCACAGTCGGATTTCATTTTGTCGGAATCAGTTTTATCCCGATGGTCACTTCACTGATTTTTCCGGTGTTCTTTCAGGCAGTTGGTGCAGCGGTTAAAAGTTCACTTCTGACCGTTGTAAGGACCGTTGTGCTGTTTGTGCCGCTCGGGTATTTATTTTCCCGTCTGGGACTGAATGATTTCTGGTTTACGTTTCCGGTGACGGAAGTCATCACCACGCTGGTCGGGGTGTTCTTTTACCGGCGGTTTATGGCACAACAGAGGTGAAAAGACGTTTGGTACTAGACAGGGACTGCCGAATTCATTACAATGGAACTAAATCGGAATAGTAGTATATTTATTTTCACATGGAGGAAGAAAAAATGGAAATTGTTTGCTTGGACTTAGAAGGTGTATTGGTACCGGAAATCTGGATCGCATTTGCTGAAGAGACCGGTATTCCGGAATTAAAGAGAACAACCAGGGATGAGCCGGATTATGATAAGCTTATGAAATACCGTATCGGAATTTTAAAGGAGCACGGTCTTGGATTAAAAGAGATCCAGGAGACAATCGCAAAGATTGATCCGATTCCGGGCGCAAAGGAATTTTTGGATAAACTGCGTGCCATGACACAGGTCATCATCATCAGTGATACGTTTTCTCAGTTTGCAGGCCCGCTTATGAAAAAACTCGGATACCCGACAATTTTCTGCAACTCGCTTGAAGTTGCCGATAACGGAGAAATCACAGGCTTTAAGATGCGCTGTGAGAAGTCCAAGTACACAACCGTCAAGGCATTACAGTCCATCGGTTATGATACCATCGCTAGCGGAGACAGCCACAATGATCTTGGCATGATCCAGGCCAGCAAGGCTGGTTTCTTATTTAAGAGTACCGATGCCATCAAGGCTGAGTATCCGAATATTCCGGCATACGAGACTTACGATGAGCTGTTTGCTGCAATCAAAAAAGTTATCGAGGGATAATGGAATAGAAATGCGAATAAACAAGGAAGCTGTTGCATGGATGAAGATCCGCTGTGCGCAGCTTCTTTTTTGTTGTATCGTTTTTTACAATACATGTGTTGGGAGAGAGGGTATGATAAGGACAAGTTAAGAAAAGTAATTGGTTCTTGGAAAAAACATAATGGAGGGCGATACATCGGAGATGTACCGCAGGCGATACCCCTTACGGGGCACCGCAATAAGGAGCACATCGCATGAGAGTTCCGCTCACGCGGAAGCGATGTACGAAGGCGATACCCCATACGGGGCACCGCATTAGACAAAGGCGTCTATGAGAAATCATAGGTGTCTTTTTTTCACGGAAACCATACATGATTACACATAGAAAGGAAGGAGTTATATGAGCAGCAGAATTTCAGAACATCCAATCCTTGGAGAACAGCAGAAAGGGAAACTGGTTACATTCACCTATGACGGTAAAAAATTACAGGGATACGAGGGAGAACCGATCGCCGCAGCGTTAAAAGCCGCAGGCGTGATGGTTCACCGTTATACCAAAAAGGAACACAAACCGAGAGGAATCTTCTGTGCGATCGGAAGATGCACTGACTGCGTGATGGTCGTGGATGGAAAACCAAATGTCCGCACCTGCATGACACCGCTTGCAGAGGGCATGAAAGTCCAGACACAGTACGGCGTATCGGATAAACCGTTTGAAGAACAGTAGAGGGGAGTGAGTAATATGAAGCGTTATGATCTGATTATCGTAGGAGCCGGTCCATCCGGATTGTCTGCAGCAGTTGAGGCTGCAAAACGGGGACTGAAAGTTGTCGTATTTGATGAAAATGAAAAGCCGGGTGGACAGCTGTTCAAGCAGATCCATAAATTCTTTGGATCAAAGGAACATAAGGCAAAAGTCAGAGGTTTTGTGATCGGGCAGCAGCTGTTGCAGGAAGCAGCGGATGCCGGTGTGGAAGTTGTGCTGAATGCAACCGTTATCGGCATGTATCTGGATAAAGAAATTGTGGTAAGGATCAAAGATGAGGTTCATCACTACAAAGGAGATTCCATTATCATTGCTACAGGAGCCGCAGAAAATATGGTTACCTTTGAGGGCTGGAATCTTCCGGGAGTCATCGGCGCAGGAGCCGCACAGACGATGATGAATCTGCACGGGGTAAAACCGGGAAACAAAATTCTGATGCTTGGTTCCGGAAATGTCGGTCTGGTCGTATCCTTCCAGCTGATGCAGTGCGGCTGTGATGTGGTTGCACTGGTTGATGCAGCACCCCGTGTCGGTGGGTACGGAGTCCATGCAGCAAAGGTTGCACGAACCGGTGTTCCGTTTTATCTTTCCCATACCATCGTAAAAGCAGAGGGCGAGGAGTATGTGACCGGTGTTACGATTGCAGAAGTGGATGACCACTTCCAGTTCATTCCGGGAACCGAAAAGCATTTCGATGTGGATACGATCTGCCTGGCAGTCGGACTTTCTCCTATGTCGCAGCTGTTGAAGATGGCGGGCTGCGAGATGGAAGACAATCCAAAGCGTGGCGGACAGGTTCCGATCTGTGATGAATATGGCGAAACCTCAATTAAGGGCATTTTCGTAGCAGGCGATGTATCAGGGATCGAGGAAGCCAGCTCTGCCATGATCGAGGGACGTATCGCAGGAATCGCAGCTGCCCATTACCTGGGATATATGGATGAGGAAGAATTAAAGACAAAGGTAAAAGAACAGGAGGATGCACTTGACGGACTGCGCCAGGGCATGTTTGCTCCAAAGAATCGTGGAAAACTTATCGAGAAGACAGAAGAAGGAATCGATATTTCCATGAATCTTCTGAAAAAAGGATATGTTGCAGATGATGAAATCGAACGCTTCCCGGGCGTGACACACAAAGTCGGGGTTCATCCGGTGATGGAATGTACACAGAATATTCCGTGTAACCCATGTCAGGATGCATGCCCGAAGCATTGCATCAGGATTGGAGAAAATATTACCTCCCTTCCGGTGGTAGATCCGGATGTGGATTGCATCGGATGCGGTATGTGCGTGGCATCCTGCTCCGGACAGGCAATCTTCTTAGTCGATGAAACGTATGAGCCGGGATTTGCAACCGTGACACTTCCGTATGAATTCCTTCCACTTCCGGAAAAGGGAGAAAAGGGATACGGAATGAGCCGGAGCGGTGAAAAAATCTGTGATGCGGAAGTGGTATCCGTCAGGACATCGAAGGCATTTGACCACACGAATCTGCTGACGATTAAGGTGCCGGCAGATATGGCAATGAAGGCCAGATTTTATCGTAAGGCAGAAGCCTGATTCACAGAGGAGGAAAAAATTATGCATGAGATTAATGATAGATCAAGAGATATCGGACCTTTCGTACCGGGACCGGATGACGATATGATCATCTGCCGGTGCGAGGAAGTAACCAAAGGGGAAATTCGCAAAGCGGTGCACGATGGAATGTTCACACTTACGGAGATCCGCCGGTATTTAAGAACCGGCATGGGACTCTGTCAGGGACAGACCTGTGCAAAGCTGGTCAAAGGAATCGTGGCAAGAGAACTGAACGTATCCCCGGCAGAACTGGAACCGGCAACATCCCGGGCACCGATGCGTCCGATCGAGATGCGCGTGTTTGCGGCAGAGGCAAAGGAGGGCGAGGAAGATGAAGAATAATGCGGAAGTAGTAATTATCGGTGGTGGAATCATCGGATGCGCAACAGCTTATTATCTGGCAAAAGAAGGGGTTTCCGTGATCGTACTCGAAAAAAGCGATCATATCGGAAACGGTGGTTCCTCAAGAAACGGAGGCGGTGTAAGACAGTCCGGACGTGATCCGAGAGAACTTCCGCTTGCCATGTATGCTGTGGAACACATGTGGCCGACACTGTCCGAAGAACTCGGTGTGGATGTGGAATACCATAAAGAAGGAAACCTTCGTCTCGGAAAGACAGCAAAGCACAAAGAAATCTTACAGGGACTGACGGACCGTGCCGTTGCACTGGGACTGGATGTGCGGATGATCGATGGAAAAGAAGTGCGTGAGATCAACCCATACTTAAGCGATGAGATTACGGTTGCCAGCTGGTGCCCGACCGACGGACATGCCAATCCGCTCGTTGCAACCCTCGGTTTTTACAAGAGAGCCAGAGAGCTTGGCGCAGAGTTTATCACAGGTGAGGATGTGCTCGAGATCCAGAAGATCAAAGGGAAAGCCAGACGTGTAGTAACAGAAAAAAATGTGTATGAAGGAGAAACCATCGTACTGGCATCCGGATACGAAAGCCGACCGATTGCAGCGAGTGTCGGCATCGACATCCCGATGCGCAAAGAGCTGATCGAGGCACTGGTTACGGAGGCAGAGCCAAAGATGTTTCCACAGATGCTTGGTACCGCAGATGCGGATTTCTACGGCCATCAGACGAATCATGGATCTTTTGTATTCGGAGGTGCTTCCGGATTTGAGGCAGAAAATCGTGACAACGGACATATGATTACTTCAAGTATCACTGCTCCGTGCATCTGCCGGGGCATTATGAAATACATTCCAAAACTTGCCGATGCAAAGATTGTCCGTACCTGGGCCGGATATGAAGATCTGTGTGCGGACGGAGTACCGGTACTCGGACCGGTTAAAGAAGTGCCGGGACTGCTGTTAGCCTGTGCTTTTACCGGACACGGATTTGGAATTTCACCGATTGTCGGAAAACTGTTATCCGAATTGGCCATGGGAAAAGAAACCACACTGGATCTGCATGAACTGCGGTATGACCGGTTTCAGGCAGTGATCTAAGACAGCAGGATTGTTGTATAAAAAAGAATACAAGAGTAGCAATCAAAAAGATAGTATGGTATATTATAAGCACGAATAAGTAGCAAAGGCGCTATAGTAGGTGATACTATGGCGTCTTTTTTGTTTATTTGCTTTGATATTCCATACCTCTGAAAACATAAGGAGGAAATGCATATGGATACCAGGATTAAATTTTTATATTTGAGTGAACCGGATATGATCAAGGCCGGAGTAAAGAACATGGATCAGTGTGTGGAGGCAATGGAAGATCTGCTGGTTACATTGAACAAAGGCGATTATGTGATGGCCGGAGTCAACCATAATTCCCACGGTGCACAGGTCATTTTTCCAGATGATCCGCAGTTTGAGGGAATGCCGAAAAATGCAGACGACCGCCGGTTTATGGCGATGCCGGCATATCTTGGAGGAAAATACCAGATGGCCGGAATGAAGTGGTATGGAAGTAACTGTGAGAATAAAGCTTCCGGTCTGCCGCGTTCCATTCTGATGATGATGTTGAACGATAAAGATACCGGGGCGCCACTGGCACTGATGTCTGCAAATCTTGTCAGCTGTTACCGTACCGGAGCAATTCCGGGAGTCGGGGCAAAATATCTGGCAAGAAAAGATTCCGAAACGGTTACCATTATCGGACCGGGTGTTATGGGAAGAACCTGTCTGCTGGCTTTTTTAAGCGTCTGCCCGAAGATTACTACGGTAAAAGTGAAAGGAAGAGGACAGCGTTCCCTGCATGCATTTGAAGAGTTCGTAAAGAAGGAATGTCCGCAGATTCAGCAGGTCATCGTATGTGATTCGATGGAAGAGGCCGTAAAAGACAGTGACATCATCTGTGTTACTTCCACCGCACCGGTAAAAGAAATCGATTTCCCATATATCGCAGAAGACTGGGTCAAAAAAGGTGCACTCATCTGTCTGCCATCGGCTGCACGGTTTGATGATGATTTTCTGATCAACCGCTGCAAGAAAGTGGTGGATAACTATAAACTGTATGAAGCCTGGGCAGAGGAATTTCCGTATCCGAGTTATGAGATGGTACAGATCATAGGTTCCAAGTTTACGGATTATCTGCACGAAGGACGGATTCAGCGGGAAGATATTGTAGATATTGCCGATATCATTAATAAAAAGCATCCGGGACGGGAGAGCGATGATGAGATCATTGTATACTCGGTAGGTGGTATGCCTGTTGAGGACATTGCCTGGGGCGGTACCGTATACCGCAATGCATTAAAAGAAGGTATCGGCGTGGAACTGCCTTTATGGGATCAGCCGGATATGGCATAAAAGGTACGCCTTTTTAAGTACTTTTTGCCGGGCGGCCCTGGCAGAGGTTTAAGTACAAGGGGCGAAAGAAAATGAAAAACGTCATGCCAATGCAGCCGTATCTGGTGCTGGATACAGATGATTATGAGGTAAAAAAAGAAATGAAATCCGGAATCTCCCACTTTTATGAATTTTCCAAAAAGAAGAGTTTAAAGGAAGAGATGAAAGCGGTGCCGGATGGCAGCGTGGACCTGTTGTTTGGAATCGGAGAGCAGGATGTCAAGACGTATATTGGCGGAACGGTTCTTGCCGCAAAAGGCTGGGAGTTTGAGGACGGACGCTCATATTTTGGGGTTCGTTTTCAGCCGGGAAGCTGTATTCTGCCGGAAGAACTTTCCATCCGGGATCTGGTCAATAAAGACCTGGAGATAGATGGCAATCTGTTTGGAGATCACCTGACCGAGAAACTTGCCGGGAGTAAAAATATTTCGGAGCGTGTCAATGTATTTACGGCGGAATATGCAAAACTGCGTGGAAAAGAACTGGCGGATGGCATACAAAAGCTGGAAAATTATCTCAGGGAGAGAATTTATGATACCGATGGATGCATTTGTATCCGGCAGCTGGCAGAGGAAACCGGATATTCGGAATGTTATATCCGGCGTGTTTTTCAGCAGGTGCATGGAATTTCGCCAAAGAATTTTGAACGGTTTGTCCGGTTTCAGAAGCTGCTGCATGTCATAAATAAAATGCCGGAGAGGATCCGGCTGGATGCACTGGCGCAGCAGTGCGGCTATTATGACGAAGCACATATGATCAAAGATTTTAAACAGTATGCCGGGATTACCCCACAGGGTTATGAGCGGCTCATTACAGGAACAAAGATTTCGGAACTGGAATTGTAAAGAGCATTATACCAAGGAGGAAAGACCATGAGTTTGTCAAGAATTGAAGTAATTACAGGCATGTCAAAATTTTCCAGCTTAAAAGCAGCACTCAGCAAAGCCGGTGTGCGGGGAATGACCGTGATGCAGGTACTTGGATGCGGTGTGGAAAAAGGAACCAGAGAGTATGAAGTGGATGAGCTTGAAGAGATGGAACTGCTTCCAAAACAGCAGATCAATATTGTTGTGGAAACGGAGCGTGTGAATTCCATCGTAGAGATCATCAAGGAACAGCTGTATACCGGTCACATCGGAGATGGAAAGATCTTTATCTATAAACTGGATAATGTCATCCGCGTCCGCACCGGTGATGAGGGCGAAAAAGCGTTGTAGGGGATGGGGGTCTGTTTATGGAAGAAAAGAAGTTAGGACTCAAAAGTGTTATTTCTGTTTCTGTAGGACTTGTCATTGCAACGAGTTGTCTGGTTTCACTCGGACAGGGCGCAGGGACGATTGGCGTGACCTTTATTTTTGCCATGGTAATTGCCTGTCTGTTTAACATGACAACCATTGCATCCCTGTCGGAACTCAATGCCCTGATGCCGAATACGACCGGGGGACTGGCACAGTACACGCTTGCCTGCCTGGGACCGTTTCCGACGATGATTTCCATGGTGGGAGGGTATCTGTTCTGCAATGTATTGTCTTCCGGTGTGGAAGCCTCAATTTTCGCATATGCCATGGGAGAAATTTTTCATCTGCCGATTCCAAACTTTTCCTATACCGTTCTGGTGACGGTCATTCTTCTGATTGCCAATTTAAAGGGTGTGGATATGTTTGCAAAGATTCAGGATGCAGTGGCATATCTGATGGTCGGATCGATGGTGATTATGGGTGTCATCGGCATGCTGGGACTTGGCACAGGAAAAAAGGTGAGTCAGCCGATGGTTCTTTCCGCAGACTGGAAAACGATTGTTTCCATGACCGCAGTTGCATTCTGGCTGTTTATTGGTGCAGAATATGTGATTCCGATTTCGAAGGATGTCAAAAATGCCAAGCGGAATGTACCGCTCGGTATGTTTCTTGGGCTGGGACTGATCTGTGTTGTGCAGTCGGTTCTGGTGTTTGGATTTCACAATTATACCCCATGGGACAAGCTGGCAGATTCTGCAGCCCCGCATCTGCTGTATGGGGAAAATCTTCTGGGAAATGTCGGAAAAATATGGATGGCTTTTGTGGCGGCGCTGGCACTGATCAGTTCCCAGAACTCTGCGATCAACGGGCTGGCAAGTATCTGTCAGGGAATGGCAAAAATGAATATGATGCCGCGCTGCTTTAAAAAACTGAACAAAAACAATGTGCCGTATGTTGGTGTGTGGTTCATCAGTATTCTGATTCTTGTATTTGCATTTATCAGCAGTGATTCATCGGATGCAATTTCCTTTTTTATTCTGGTTGGATCGGTATTCTGGATGGTGTCTTATATTTTTGCACATATTGATGTGCTGGTACTCAGACACCGTCTTCCGAAAGCACCAAGAAGTTTTAAGGTTCCACTTGGACCGGTGCTGCCGATAGTCGGAATTGCAGGCACAGTGTTTATGATCTGCAATATTTCGACAGATCCGACAGAACGCAATGCGATCCTGCTTTTGTCCGGAGCCGTATTTCTTGCATTGGGTGTGTATTCTTTCTTCTGGATACGGTTTAAAATGAAGATGCCGGTTTTTAAAAGTGTTCCTGTGGAAAAAGTAATGGCAATGGAACACGATATGTATGATACGATTCGAAAACGCCGGGGAATTTGGCGGTAGAACTTGACAAACCGAGCAAAAAGGATTAAAGTATAACAATAAGAGAAAACCGATGAGAAAGAGAAGTAAGCTTATCTGGACATCACAGAGAGCTGCAGGTGGTGTGATGCAGCATGAAAGGATTTGCTGAATGGACTTTTGAGGGCGGCCTGAAAAAGAAGCAGATTGCATTTAGTAGGTGTGGCCGGGAACCGAACCCGTTATCAATTCGGCACATATGGATGTATGTGACAGAGTGGACAATTCATTGTCAATTTGAGTGGTACCGCGATAAGAGAGCAAAGGCTTTATTACCGTCTCAGGATTTTATCCTGAGACGGTTTTTTTATTCATCGGGAAAAAGGAAAAGGAGAGATTATTATGAAAAAGAAAGTATTAGCAGTGATTTTGACAGCAGTATGCACCATGGGACTTATGGCAGGATGTGGAAACAGTAATGTGGGAAATACAAACACCCAGAAAAATGCGTCCTCAGCAGAGGACGGTTATAAGATTGGAATTTCCCAGTTCGCAGAACATGGATCATTGGACAATTGCCGAGAAGGCTTTTTAGAGGGTTTAAAAGAAGAAGGGATTGAGGAAGGAAAAAATCTGACGGTTGATTATCAGAACGCGCAGACCGATACCGGTACAGCAAGCACGATCGCAGACAGTTTCGTATCCGCAAAAGAGGATCTGATCTGTGCAATTGCAACACCGTGTGCACAGAGTGCTTACAACTCTGCCATGAATGCAGATATTCCGGTAGTTTACACAGCCGTATCGGATCCGGTTGCTGCAAAACTTGCCAATGAAGACGGTTCCTGCGTGGGAAATGTTACCGGTTCTTCCGATGTGCTTCCGGTGGAAGAACAGTTAAAAATGATCCGTGCCATGCTGCCGGATGCAAAGAAGATTGGTATTCTTTATACAACGAGCGAGACAAATTCCTGCAGTACCGTAAAAGAATACCAGGAACTTGCCGGAAAATATGATTTCGAGATCGTGGATACCGGAATCAACACTTCTGCAGATATAGACATGGCGGCAACAGATCTGGTAAGCAAAGTAGACTGCCTGTGCAACCTGACAGATAACACCGTGGTAAATGCTCTGCAGACCGTTCTTGACAAGGCAGATAATGCAAAGATTCCGGTATTCGGAAGTGAGATTGAGCAGGTAAAATCCGGATGTGTTGCTTCCATGGGAATTGATTACTATCAGCTTGGAATCGAGACCGGAAAGATGGCAGCAAAGATTTTAAAGGGTGAGGAGAAAGCTTCGGAGACTCCGTATATTACAGCTTCCAAAGCAGAATTATATGTAAACACAGCAGCAGCCGATAAGATCGGAATGAAGCTGGATGCATCTTATGTCAAGGATGCGGCTCAGACTTTTGATGAGATTACCGTAAAATAATCATATTTGGGAAAGATAAGGGGTATCACATGACATTGGTATTAAGCGTACTGGAACAGGGTATGATCTATGCGATCATGGCACTCGGCATTTATATTACGTATACGATTCTGGATTTTCCGGATCTGACGGTTGACGGAAGTTTTCCGCTTGGAGCTGCAATCTCCGCGGTACTGATCACGAAGGGAGTAAATCCGATACTGACGCTTCTGATTTCATTTCTGGCAGGAGTGGCGGCAGGAACACTGACCGGACTGATTCATGTAAAATTAAAGGTACGGGATCTGTTGTCCGGAATTATTATGATGACAGCTCTTTATACGGTAAATCTCCGTATTGCGGGCAGGGCCAATGTGCCGATTTATAACATGACAACACTGTTTGACAATGCGCTGGTAAAAAAGATCTTTACGGGATCGCTTGCACCATTTGCAAATACGATTATCATTCTGGTGATTACGCTGATTATGAAGTTTTTACTGGACTGGTATATGAGCACCAAATCCGGATATCTGCTGCGGGCAGTCGGAGATAATGAGACCATCGTCACTTCGATGGGTGTGGACAAAGGCATTATTAAAATCATCGGCCTTGCGATTGCCAACGGACTGGTAACATTGAGCGGATGTATTTTTGCACAGCAGCAGAGATATTTTGACATCTCTATGGGAACCGGAACGATGGTCATCGGTCTGGCAAGCGTGATCATCGGTATCAGCCTGTTGAAAAAAGTTTCTTTCATTCGTGTGACAACAAGCGTAATTATTGGTTCGATCATTTATAAAGCATGTGTGGCAATTGCCATCAAACTGGGAATGCCATCCTCCGATTTGAAGATGATTACAGCGGTACTGTTTCTTGTGATTTTAGTTCTCGGCATGGATCGCAAAAAGAGAAAGAAGGTGGCATAGATGTTGGAATTACAGCATATTCACAAAATGTATAATCCGGGTACGATCAACGAGATCTGCCTGTTTGAAGATTTTAACCTGAAAATTGAGGATGGCCAGTTTGTTTCCGTTGTCGGAAGCAATGGTTCCGGAAAGACATCCATGCTGAACATCATTTGCGGCAGCATACCGGTGGATGCCGGAAAGATCCTGGTGAATGGAGTGGATATTTCCCGTCAGAAAGATTATATCCGTCACCGCAGAATCGGTCGTGTATTTCAGGACCCGTCCAAGGGAACCTGTCCGTCCATGACAATTCTGGAGAATCTTGCAATTGCGGACAACAAGGGAAAGGCTTATGGTCTCGGAAGAGGAACCAACCATGCGAGAATGGATGCGTATCGTGAACTTCTTGCAAGTGTTGGGTTGGGACTGGAAGACAAGATGCATACAAAGGTCGGGGCACTTTCCGGTGGACAGCGGCAGACACTGGCACTTCTTATGGCGACCATGAAGCCGATCGAATTTTTGATTCTGGACGAACATACGGCTGCTCTTGATCCGAAGACGGCAGAGATCGTTATGCAGCTTACAGGAAAAATTGTAAAAGAGAAGAAGGTTACCACGATTATGGTTACTCACAACCTCCGCTACGCTGTGGAATACGGTGATCGTCTTCTCATGATGCATCAGGGGCATGCAATCATTGATAAATCCGGAGCGGAAAAACAGGCAATGGAAGTCGATGATATTCTTGGAACCTTTAATGAAATTTCCATTGAGTGTGGAAATTAAGAGCGATGGGGTCAGACAGGATTGCCTGGCCCTATAAAAATATATAAAACTGGATATTTACATATAACCATTCTGCTGTAAAATATCGTTAGATTTTACAGAAAAGAGGAATTGGTTATGAAACACGAAAATATTTACAAATTGACATTGACTGCGCTTATGGCAGCATTATCTTATGTGGTATTTACATTTTTACAGATCAAGGTAACACTTCCGGGGGGAGATGCAACATCCTTCCATCTGGGTAATGCGGTATGTGTACTTGGTGCACTGCTTCTCGGCGGTGTGTATGGCGGAATCGGCGGAGCAATTGGTATGACGATTGGAGATCTGCTGGATCCGGTTTATATTGTGTATGCGCCAAAGACATTTATTTTGAAATTTTGTATCGGTCTGATCACAGGACTGATTGCACACAAGATGGGTCATATCTCTACATCAAATGACAATAAGCATGTATTAAAGTGGACAATTATTGCCACGGTCTGCGGACTTGGATTTAATGTGGTATTTGATCCACTGTTCGGATATTTTTACAAACGTGTGCTGATGGGAAAACCGGCTGCAGAAGTGGCACTGGTATGGAATATCACAACGACTTCTGTCAATGCCATCATTTCTGCCGTTGTTGCAGTAATTATCTACATGGCACTTCGTCCGGCACTCAAGAAAGCAAATCTGTTTCTTACATTAAAATAAAAGATAATGAAAAAGAAAGAGCGGGCACCGTCAGGTGTTCCGCTCTTTTTTGGAATCAGTAGGTTAAGCTGATATCCCCGGTATCGTTGGAAATGGTCAGCGAGTGTGAGGAATCTCCTTGGTTGGAGTAACTGCGGTGACAGTAGGTATCATTAACATTTACATCTCCGACACCGGTTCCTAATTCTATATGGTAATCAGACAGGTCTTCCTTGCAATCGAGATCGACATCTCCCACATTACTGGTAATTTCCATGGAAGTAAAGGTACAATCTTCCAGATCAATATCGCCCACATTTGCATCCAGTGTGGAAGTCTCCAGAGTGCAGTTCTCCAGATCAATATCTCCGACATCGGCACGCAGGTCAAGTGCCAGAACGTTCAGACCGGACAGGTCAACATCGCCCACGTTTGTATGGAGTTTTAAATCGGTTAAAGTATCGGCGACCGTGATGGTTACGGAGCATTTTTTGTTTCTGCCGAGAGCATTGTGGGCTTTGGCATACTGTGTGATTGTCAGACAGTTGTTTTCTACTTTATATTCCGGGGTAAGCTTTTTGCTGGCTTTGCAGGTGATGGAAAAAGTGTTCCCCCGCTGGATGGTTAAATCGACAACATTTAAGTCAGCATTGATGGATGAGAAGGCATCCAGATTTTTTTGGCTGGCATCTACGGATGTGGATATACCATTATCGCTATCATCATTGTCATCGCTATCATCATTGTCATCACCATCATCATCCCAGTCAGAGATGGCCTCTATAAATTCACTGAAGGACGGCAGTCCCTCTGCCACGGAGAGGCCAAAACGCACCAGATGGTAGCCGGTTCCTGCAATGATACAGAGAATCGTAATGACGGTAATAAGGATTAAATAAACATTTCGTTTCATGACAGTTCTCCTCCCATTAGTTTTTACTGATGTTTTTGATCAGGGATTCTACAATCGCAGCAATCGGCCAGACAATCCAGGTAATCCACCAGTCGAACGAAAGAAAACTCCAGATCAGGTAAAGGCAGGTGATGGTTGGCCAGTAGACGGACATGATTGCAGCCAGTGTGGAATTATGGTACTGTTGGCGGTCCTGCTGCTCCGGAACGTAGTTTCCGCCAATGGTGTTCTGGTTGTTCAGATGCAGCAGTGTGCGATATCCGCCCATGCGCATGGAACTGATTACGATCAGGAAAACACCGATGGCAACAAAGATTAATACAAACCCGGCGGAACAGTCCTCAAGTGTATCTGCCGCAAAACTGGATGCCGCATCTAAAAGGATCGGTGGGACAACACTTAAGATGCACAGCATGATACCTATGGTCAGCAGGAGCGCATGTGTGCTTTTATAATGTTCCATTTCGTGATGGATGTAGTCTGTGGTGGCAAAATCAGTAACGAAATTTCCTTCCTCTAAGTGTTTCCAGTGTCCCATGCATACATTCGAATAGACAAGCATGCCCACACCGATGGCTATGAAAACAAACATCAGAATAATACCGGATGCATCAAGTACATCACTGCTGCGCAGCGAAGTATCTGCAGCAGCCCCGAAAAAGATCGGACAGCAGGCAGAAAGGATAAACAAAAATACGCTTAGTGCCACAAAGTAGGAATGACGGGAATGTTCCCGCAGAAACTGTCTGACATCTTCCATAGAGAGCGATACAGCATTGGGAGTCTGCTCCTGTCGCGGCTGGTGAACAAACTGTTTGATCCCAAGATCTTCTGCAAGTTCGTCGAGATTTCCAAATTCCGCGATGACGGTGCCAACCGCTTCATTTTCCGATTTTCCCTCATTTTTTAACTCGGTGTATTTGTCTTCCATCATCTGCCAGAGCTCGTTTTTGGCTTTGTATACTTCTGGCGTGTTTGGAAGATTTAAAAACATAGTTTCCAGATAATTTCTAATAGCTTCCATTTTCCGTTTCCCCTTTCCTGATAAACTGTTCTACAACTTCCTGCGTAAGCAGCCATTCCTCACATTTTTCCTGATAGTAAGCACGCCCTTTGCCAGTGATCTGGTAGTAGGTACGGCGTTTGCCGGTTGCAGTGTTCTGATCCTGAAAAGATGTGATATAGCCATTTTTCTCCATACGTGTAAACGCAGAATAGAGCGTGGTCTCCTTGATAATATATTTTTCATGGGAGAGCGTTTTGATCTGTCTGGAGATTTCATAACCATAGGATGGCTGATCCAGCAGAAGATAAAGAATCATGGTGTCATTGTAACCACGGATAACATCACTGCTGATTGCCATATGCATTCCTCCTTACTTTATCTGTCGTATTTCGTCTGTCGTTGCTACGATAGATGTACTACGTCTGATGAAGTAAATATAACAGAATAGAGGAAACACGTCAAGTGGAAAATAAAAAATCCCCATGAATAAATCATGGGGAAGGTGATTACGGTTATGCTATTTTTTCCCGGCAGCAAGTTTTCTACGGAATTCCTGCGTTAATTGTCGGAGCTTTTCATCCGGTACAAATTGCTTTAGGGTTTCTTCATCCATGGCAACACGGTTATCCATGGTTTTCATGATGTCGGTCACCTGCATTTCCTGATAAACGTTTTTGTCGCTCAGGTCGTAGATCTGATTGTCAGAAAGGCGCAGGACAACCGGACGCATAAAATCACGGGTGTTTTCTATAAGAACAATGCCTTTATCACCTGTGGAAAGATCAACACTGGCGGCCTTTGGAACAATATGAATACACTCTGCAAGTGCTGTGACAAGCACCGGAAGAAACTTCTTTGGGTATTTTTTGAAATACTGCATGGCGGCAATTTCTGACATCGGTTCATGGCCGCTGTTCATCGCAGTCATCTGGTCAAACCAGTCGGCGATGCGCAGAATGGATGCCATTTCCTGTAATTCCTGATCCGGAGCGGTTGCGAGTTTTTCCAGGTGGTCTTCATATACATAGGTCTGCATCAGAGCCAGTGCGCGTGGAAAAAAGTCAAAATCATTCCGGTACATGGAAAGCGGAACGAGTCCTTTTTCCAGAGAAAGCTGGATGACATCCTGATCGGATGAGGACAGGTCGTTCATTCCTTTTTCCAGAATATTCCGCGGAACATTCCGGTATCCATTGTCATAAAGAAGGGCAGCCGTGGTCAGTATACGGAGTTTTTCCTTCGGTAGTCTCAGATGGGCGCCCATCATGGTTACAAGTATTGCGGTGCTGATCGCATGCTTGTACATGAAATCATCACTGCTGCGCAGATTCTGGTTAAAATTCACACGGTGTTTTAAAGACCCGTAGTGGGAAAGGATATCTTCCAGAAATACCGGGTATTTTTCGAGTTTTCTGCGCTCGGTAATGCAGTTTAACACTTCCCGGAGACGGAAAATGTATACCGTCTGTAACTGCTCAAACTCCAGATCTTCACGGGAAAGCGGAGGAAGCGGTTCGGCCGGCTCGAGAATGTAGACACCGATCAGACCGAAATTTTTTGCACTGGCAATTCCCGGCGCGGTGAGTGCGGAATTGCGCTCATAAAGCAGCACACCTTTTTTATTGTAAATTGGTTTGGCAAGACGCATGCCTGCCTTTAAGTCTTCTGTTCTTACAAATTTCATATCACATGATCCCCCGTTTGGATTCCCCTCAGTATTGCTTGAAATATACCATAAATATACCATGAAACAGAGCCGGTTGCAATAAATGAAGATTTTTTTATGAACAACGTAGGTTTTCATTGATTTTGTGCGGAAAATGTGGTATTATAGACATTGTTAAAAAATTAACAGCATCATTGGGTGCGAGTTTGATTTAAAGGAGAACGAAGAATGGCAAAGAAAGTTGTATTAGCAGGTGCTTGCCGTACAGCAATCGGCAAGATGGGTGGAGCATTAAGCAATACTCCAGCAGCAGATTTAGGTGCAATTGTAATTAAAGAAGCTTTAAACAGAGCAGGTGTTAAGCCGGAGATGGTTGACGAAGTTAAGATGGGTTGTGTAATCCAGGCAGCTCAGGGACAGAACGTAGCTCGTCAGGCTTCCATCAAAGCTGGTTTACCGATCGAAGTTCCGGCAATCACAATCAACGTTGTTTGTGGATCCGGTCTTAAGTGTGTAAACGATGCTGCAACAATGATCATGGCTGGTGAGGCTGATATCGTTGTAGCCGGTGGTATGGAGAACATGTCTATGGCTCCTTACGCTATGACAAAGGCTCGTTTCGGATACAGAATGAACAATGCAACAATTATCGATACAATGGTTAACGATGCATTAACAGATGCATTCAACCACTACCACATGATGATCACCGCTGAGAACGTATGTGACAAGTATGGTATTACAAGAGAAGAACTTGATGAGTTCTCTGCAAACAGCCAGCAGAAGTGCGAGGCAGCTATCGCAGCCGGCAAGTTTGATGATGAGATCGTTCCGGTACCTGTAAAGGTTAAGAAGGAAATGGTTGATTTCGTAAAGGATGAGGGACCTCGTCCTGGAACAACTGCTGAGTCTCTTTCCAAGTTACGCTGCTGCTCTGGTAAAGAGGGTGGACTTGTTACAGCTGGTAACGCTTCCGGAATCAACGATGGTGCTGCAGCAATCGTTGTTATGAGCGAAGAGAAGGCTAAGGAGCTTGGTGTTACACCAATGGCTACATGGGTAGCTGGAGCTCTTGGCGGAGTTGAGCCGGAGATCATGGGTGTTGGTCCTGTTGCTTCTACAAAGAAAGTTCTTGCAAAGACCGGTCTTTCTATCGATGATTTCGATCTGATCGAGGCTAACGAGGCATTTGCTGCCCAGTCTATCGCAGTTGCAAGAGACTTAAAGTTCGATATGAGCAAGGTAAACGTAAACGGTGGTGCAATCGCACTTGGACATCCGGTAGGAGCTTCTGGATGCCGTATCCTTGTTACACTGCTTCATGAGATGCAGAAGCGTGGATCTAACAGAGGTCTTGCTACACTTTGCATCGGTGGTGGAATGGGATGTTCTACAATCGTTGAGAAATACTAATTTTTTTGCCAGATAAGATACATAGAGGGGGTGCGCTGCATCCCCTTGAAATGTGAATATATTTATTATTTAGGAGGAACTAAAATGAAGGTTGGAGTTATCGGTGCTGGTACAATGGGCCAGGGAATCGCTAAGGCATTCGCACAGGTTGACGGATATGAAGTAGCACTCTGCGATATCAAGCAGGAGTGGGCTGAAGGCGGAAAAGACAAGATTGCAAAAGGATATGCAAGACTTGTTGCAAAAGAGAAAATGACACAGGAGAAGGTTGACGGCATTCTTGCCAAGATCACTCCAGGCTTAAAAGAAGACCTTTGCAAAGACTGCGACCTGATCGTTGAGGCTGCTTTCGAGGATATGAATGTAAAGAAGACTACATTTGCTGAGTTAGACAAGATTGCTAAGCCAGAGTGTATCTTCGCTTCCAATACTTCTTCCCTTTCTATCACAGAGATCGGAAACGGACTTACCCGTCCAATGATCGGTATGCATTTCTTCAATCCTGCTGACCGTATGAAGTTAGTAGAAGTTATCGCTGGTGTAAATACTCCTGCTGAGACTGTTGAAGCAATCAAGAAGATCGCTGTAGAGATCGGAAAGACTCCGGTACAGGTAAATGAGGCTGCTGGTTTCGTAGTAAACCGTATCTTAATCCCAATGATCAACGAAGCTGCTTTCATCAAGATGGAAGGTGTTTCCGATATCGCTGGTATTGATGCAGCTATGAAGCTGGGTGCGAACCATCCAATGGGACCTTTAGAGTTAGGTGATTTCATTGGTCTTGATATCTGCCTTGCAATCATGGATGTACTTTACAACGAGACAGGTGACAGCAAGTACCGTGCATGCCCACTCATCCGTAAGATGGTTCGCGGTGGTAACCTTGGTGCAAAGTCTGGTAAGGGATTCTACATCTACAATGCAGACCGCACAAAGACACCTGTAGACGCACAGTAGAAAAGTATAAATAAAAATAAATCATAATTAAGGAGTGTTAAAATCATGGATTTTACTTTAGACAAGAAACATGAGATGGCTCGCGGTCTTTTCAGAGACTTCGCTGAGACAGAAGTAAAACCTCTTGCACAGGAGACAGATGAGACAGAGCAGTTCCCGGCTGAAACTGTTGCAAAGATGGCAAAATACGGATTCATGGGAATTCCGGTTCCAAAGGAGTACGGCGGACAGGGATGTGATCCTCTGACATACGTTACATGTGTTGAGGAGTTATCCAAAGTTTGTGCAACTACCGGTGTTATCGTATCTGCACATACTTCCCTTTGTATCGATCCAATCATGACATTCGGTACCGAAGAGCAGAAGAAGAAATATGTAGTACCGCTTGCAAAGGGCGAGAAGCTCGGTGCTTTTGGTCTTACTGAGCCAGGTGCTGGTACAGACGCACAGGGCTGCCAGACAAAGGCTGTATTAGATGGTGATGAGTGGGTTTTAAACGGATCTAAGTGTTTCATCACAAACGGTAAGGTTGCAGATGTTTACATCGTAATCGCAATCACAAGCATTACCGAGGACAAGAGAGGAAGAAAGAAGAAAAACTTTTCCGCATTTATCGTAGAGAAGGGTGCTCCTGGATTCTCCTTCGGTACAAAGGAAAAGAAGATGGGTATCCGTGGATCTTCTACATACGAGCTGATCTTCGAGGACTGCAGAATTCCAAAGGATGCATTACTCGGTCAGGAAGGAAGAGGTTTCCCAATCGCAATGCACACACTCGATGGTGGACGTATCGGTATCGCTGCCCAGGCACTTGGTATTGCAGAAGGTGCTTTGGATCGTTGTATCGAGTATACAAAGGAAAGAAAGCAGTTTGGCCGTTCTATCGCACAGCAGCAGAATACACAGTTCAAGCTTGCTGATATGGCTGCAAGAATCGAAGCTGCTCAGCTTCTTGTTTACAAGGCTGCCATGGCTAAGGCTACACAGAAGGTTTATTCTGTAGAAGCTGCCAAGGCTAAATTATTCGCAGCAGAGACCGCTATGGCTGTTACAACAGAAGTTGTCCAGTTATTCGGTGGATACGGATATATCCGTGAGTACGACGTAGAGCGTATGATGCGCGATGCCAAGATCACAGAGATCTACGAAGGAACTTCCGAAGTTCAGCGTATGGTTATTTCTGGGTCATTATTAAGATAATCGTACAGTTGTATCACAAAGATTGAAGAAAAGGAGATAAATAATACATGAATATCGTAGTATGTATTAAACAGGTTCCGGATACAAAGGGCGGCGTAAAGTTCAACGCAGACGGAACACTCGATAGAGCTGCAATGCTTGCTATCATGAACCCAGATGACAAAGCTGGTCTTGAGGCAGCACTTAGAATTAAGGATCAGAACGGTGCAAAGGTTACTGTTCTTACCATGGGACTTCCAAAGGCAGATGCTGTTCTTCGTGAGGCTATGGCTATGGGAGCTGACGATGCTATTCTTGTTACCGACAGAGTATTAGGTGGAGCTGATACATGGGCTACTTCCACAACAATCGCCGGTGCACTTCGTAACTTAGATTATGATCTGATTATCACAGGACGTCAGGCTATCGATGGTGATACCGCACAGGTAGGACCACAGATCGCTGAGCATCTTGGACTTCCGGTAATCTCTTATGCTGAGGATATCAAGGTTGAGGGAGATTCCGTAATCGTTAAGCGTCAGTATGAGGACAGATATCATGAAGTTAAGGCTAAAATGCCTTGCCTGATCACTGCTCTTTCTGAGTTAAACGAGCCAAGATATATGACTCCGGGTGGAATTTTCGATGCATGTGACAAAGAAGTTACCGTATGGGGCAGAGCAGACTTAAAGGATGTAGATGATTCTAACCTTGGTCTGAAAGGATCTCCAACAAAGATCGCTAAGGCATCTGATAAGGTACCGAAGGGTGCAGGAGAGAAAGTAAATCTGGATCCTGCAGAGTCCGTTGCATACTTAATCGGAAAATTCAAAGAGAAACATATTATCTAAGATTATAGAGAAAAGTGGTGAATAACATGGGTTTAGAAGAATATAAGGGCGTATTTATCTACGCACAGCAGGTAGACAATGAACTTAGCTCTATCGCTTTTGAGTTAATCGGAAAGGCAAAGGAGCTTGCAAAAGATTTAGGAACAGACGTAACAGCAGTCCTTCTTGGATCAAACGTAAAGGGCTTAACAGATGAGTTAGGCGAGTATGGCGCAGACAAGGTTATCGTAGTGGACAACCCTGAACTTGAGACATACCGTACAGAGCCATATGCACAGGCTCTTGCAGCAGTCATCAATGAGTACAAGCCAGAGATTATGTTAGTTGGTGCAACAGCAATCGGTCGTGACCTTGGTCCTACCGTATCTGCAAGAGTTGCAACTGGACTTACCGCTGACTGTACAAAGCTTGAGATTGGTGATTTCCCAATCAACGCAGTTCCTGGTAAGGAAGACGAGCAGAAGCACAACCAGTTACTGATGACCCGTCCTGCATTCGGTGGAAACACAATCGCAACCATCGCCTGCCCGGACAACCGTCCTCAGATGGCTACCGTTCGTCCTGGTGTTATGCAGAAGCTTCCAAAAGAGGCTGGACGCAAGGCAGAAGTAATTGAGTTCAATCCTACACTTGAGAAGAACAACCGTTACGTTGACATCCTTAACGTTGTTAAGGCAGTTGGAAACGTAGAGAACATCATGGATGCAAAGGTTCTTGTATCTGGTGGCCGTGGAGTTGGAAGCAAAGAGAACTTCAAGATGCTGCAGGATCTTGCTGATGTATTTGGCGGAATGGTAAGCTGTTCCCGTGCCGCTGTAGAAAACGGCTGGTTAGCACAGGATTATCAGGTAGGACAGACAGGTAAGACGGTTCGTCCACAGATCTATTTTGCAATCGGTATTTCCGGAGCAATCCAGCACGTAGCTGGTATGGAGGAGTCTGACCTGATCATCGCAATCAACAAGGATGAGGATGCTCCAATCTTCTCCGTAGCTGATTACGGTATCGTTGGAGATCTGAACAAGATCGTTCCAGCTCTGACAGAAGCTTTAAAGGCTGAAATGAAGAATAAATAATTTCATCTTACATAAAGATGTGAAAAGAAAACGCCGCGGATTTCCGCGGCGGTTTTTTTGTCCCCTTTTGCTTGTTTATCCGTTATATTATTAAATATAAAAACACGTAAAGGTGTTTTGTGTCAAAATACAGGAAAATGTGAAATTACATCGAGGATGATAGATGATATTTTTATTTTGTACTTTAAATAATGAGCAACGTGAACTGGTAGAGCAGATTTTTCACAAACATCATATGCAGTTTCAAAGAATCGCATTTAAAATTGTAAAATCAGAAGCAATGGCAGAGGATGCTGTGGGTACTGCGTTTATTAAAATTATGGATAATATTGAGAAAATTTCAAATCTGCCAGATCAAAAGATGAAAGCTTTCTGTGTTGTAATCGTAAAGAATACATCGATTGATATGATTCGTCAGTCACAAAAAAATGTTCGTGTCGAATATTTGGAAAGTCTTCCGGATCAAGGAATTTGTAATGTTGAGGATACGTGTATTCATAATGCTGATATCCATAAACTGACGGAATTAATTGATCAGCTTGATCCGGCTGACCGAAATTTTATTTATCTTAGATATACGCTTGAAATGGGATATAGAGAAATTGGAGCATTACTGAATATTTCTGAGGATGCTGCAAAAAAGCGGGGACAGCGTCTGATTAAAAAACTGAGAAATCAATATGAAAGCGGGTGAAAATATGCATATGAACTGGCAAACAATGATGCATGAAGCAGCGACCGTAAGTTTTGAAGCAAACAGGAAGGCCCTTGCAGAAAAGTATGGGAATGCAGATTGCTGTGTGGAACTCGAACCGGCAAAAATCAAGGAGTTAAGTGAAAAAATTTTGAATCTGCCACATTCGGGAATTGTTTTGTTTTTTGGGAGGTATTATTTTAATTTATCGTGGAAAGGAATGGAAAATTTTTTTCAACTGAAAGATACAAAAGAAGATTTTGGTTTTTACCGGGAGTTACTATCCCGTAGTATAGGACTTGAGGAAAAACAGGTAATTTCAGAGAAAGCATTCAGGAAAGCTTGTCGAAAGGCACTGAAAAAATATTTGAGTATAGAATTGAAAGAAAATGGTAAGATTGACGTAACAGAAAAAAATCAAAGCGTTATCATATTAAGAAAAATGGTCAGAGCAGTTGCAAGTGTTGCAATTATGATGACATTACTGTTTTCAACCAGTATGGTTGTAAATGCAGAATTTAGGGAAAAAGTAGTTACATGGATGATGGAAACGTTTGATAAATTCAGTGTGTTTCAATTGAATTCGCATGAGAATGGGAGTTCGAATGATCTGACACGTTATTGTATATCATATGTTCCGCAAGGTGCAACTTTGCAGAATACGGTTGTGCAATCGAAAATGATTGCTTATGAATATACAATGGACGATGCTGATGATATTACGGTATTGGTCAGTAAAGATGATACCCGGGTTTATATCGGAATTGAGAATGCCGAAATGCAGCCATTGGAGCTGGATAGTGCAAGTGGGTATTTTTTTGCTGAAAATGACATGAACTATATTTGTTTTGAGTGGGATGGAAACTTTTTTGCAGTATGTAGTTCTCTTGATGTGGATGAGTTGATAAAGATTGCGAATGGTATAACATATAAATAATTTCTGGAAAATTGTCCCTTTTTGCATTTGGGTACGTTATATAAGTGTTATAAATAAAATGAAAGGAGGAATTTTTAGGATGAAAAAAGCAATTGTTACATTAATTATAGTATCCGGTCTTGTAATGTCTAGACCTATTACAGATGTGTTAGCAACAGAAATTTCTTCTGAAGCATCTAAGGATACTATTTTTAGTCAAGCGGTTGAATCCAGATGGAAGAGTACTAATTTAGTTGTTCCATCTATTTCGATTTCGGGTAAGCAGATTTCCGTAGAGGCATATATTTCCCCAAAAAAAATGACGATTACAACTAAAGGAAATCTGTTACTAGAAAAGAAAGAAGACAATGGCTGGAAAATAGTTTCAACATGGGCAATTAATACAACTGGCACTGTAAACATGGTAAAAAATTATCGGGGAACAACAGGAATCACCTATCGTGCGAGAGTAGTTGTTACTACAGGTTCAGACAAAATTGATGCTGTTTCTACGGAACAAACTGTTTAATTTATTTACAAATGCAAATGATCTTTTGAACGAATGAAAGGAGAATTATATGAGAATTTTGAAAAGAGTTTTTGTATCTATTTTGTCTATGGTGATGATTATATCATCCAATTCTACAGTCTTTGCAATGGCAAGTGATGATAATGGAAAAAATATTAATGCAATACCAAATTATGATCAGTATTTGATAGATTCAGGTTATCCTATGACATTCATTGAAGATATTGATGATAATCTTAAGAAACAACTTTATGATGGACATTATACATATGAATCAAGTAATGAAATTTTTGGTATCTTTACGGAAGATTATAATATTGAATATCGTCTTTCATCAGATGGTAATGTAATCATAGACCCTGAAAATATGAAGAAATTTGACAGCCTGATTGAGAAAAACAAAATTGTAGAAAAAATAGTAGCTGATAAAAATAAGGAAAAAAATGGTATAAATCTGTTAAGTGGGGGTATGACAGCAGGATCAATAAGTTTTTTACAGGAATGTCCGACGGAAGTAGCAATACAAGCTCTGAGTAATTGGAGTGCAACAATTACTTGCAGCCAAAAGTCTTATTCCAATGGAGTATCAACAAAAAAATTAACTTATAGTTGGAAGTGGTCATATGAACCAGTATGGACATTAACAGATAAAGTCGCAGTGGCATGGAGTGGTGATTTTACGGCAGAGCCAAATTCGATTTATTGGACATACACTAAAAATGTTGGATTTACAGGTAGCAAAGTATATAAAGATTATATCAATAAAAGTGGTTACGGATATGATGATTATGAATGTAATGCTGGTTGTGCGAAAGGAATTGATATAAAGGGAACTATTTCTGGAACATATAATAGATATCATAAAGGAACTCTTTCTGTGACGCTCACGAAAAGGACAAGTAAAAATTCGAGAGAATCGGCTATTGGGAGATATTATCATAAACAGATTACGCCTGGATTATCATTGGCATTTTCTAAAGCTGGTCCGAGTATAAGTGTTTCTGCTGGAAGTAATTATGATCAATCCAGTGACAGTGCGACTGCATTTTGGACAACCAAATAATATAGCACAAAGGTGGTGGATTTGGTGAAAAAAATGATTTTGGGGATTGCTATCATATTGTTTGGAATCGCAATTGTCATTGGCGGTGTTGGGGACGTTTCGGGTTTCTTTACATACATCGGGTGGGCGATTTCACTTATAGGTCTGATCTATGTGATTGCAGGATATTTAAAATCAGATAATAATTAGGACATTTTGAAAATATACAAAATTTTACAGACCGCCGCGGATTTCCGCGGCGGTTTTACTATATTTGTAAAAGGTCTTCTGTTTTGCAGCCTAAGACACGTGCAAATTTTACGACATCAATGGCTTTGGTATGGTTGATATTACGTTGCCGTTGTTCGAAAAGCTGGATTTGCCGTAACGGAACCCCGGATAATTCGGATAATTCGCGTTGGGACAAACCAGCTAATTTCCGGAGTCGTTTGAGGTTGGTTTCTTTGTAATAATTATCCCATAATTCGTTGATGGTATCGATAAAATGTGTAATATCCATCTCGTGATAAATGTCATACATGGAAACGATTCGCTTTAAAGAAACGGCTTTATGAATTTTGGTAAAAGTCCGACAGGTGTACCATTGATAATATGCTAAAGCCCAGCCTGCCCAATATTCAGGAGATTTATCAAGATACATTTCATCTTCGTAAGAGAGTGGGGACATTCCTGCATCTGCAATCACTTCTTTAACTAATTCACAGCCTGTTTTTCCAGCAATATAGGTTGGATTTCCGTTTTGAAATTGCACGGATACAGAAGATACCGTGAAAAGCCCAAAATATAAATCAATGTCCAGGTCGCAGGTATTGACGGCAAAATCAAGCATATCGCCTAAAATGCGTTGGGCAGATGTAAGATAATCAGATGGATAAGCGCGCATCTCCATTTTGTATTCCCTCCCTCATGATATCAAGCATAAATAGATCGTTTATATTTGCATTTCCTTTTTTGCTGCTACGATACTCTTTTCGGGCTTTGCGTTCCCGCTCGGTTTTTTTGATGTAATATTCCTCTGCATCAGCAGATTCATAACCGACAAATTTAAGCTGTTCAAATGCTTTTTCGCTTTTAAGAACAATCTGCTCTCCCAATTTTCCAAGACGCATGGCTTCTGATAATTTTTGAAGTGATATCAGACCCGAAACAAAATCCCGTGCAAAAGAAAAGTAGGAATCGTCTGCGCGATAACCAATCATTACATCATATTCAGAAATATCAAGTAGGAAATGATCCTTAATATACTTTTTTGCCTCCTCGGCAATGCTTCCATTTTGCCAATAGGTTCGGTTGTCTGCAAGAATTGCAAGCCAGTTGAGGATATTGTATTCTTTACGGTTGAGATTTAAACATTTAAGATCAGACATGTCCAATTCATAAATATTGGCATAGCCGTTCGTTTGTTTTCCACAGGCCCATTCTTTTGCTAATTCGATGTTTTCGGTGCAGTAAAAACCTCTGCCGTAATCATTGTGCAACGAACCTTTTCCGAACTGAGGATTTTCGATTAAATATTCTGAACCGTGATATAGTATTGTTCCCATAGTTCCCTCCTGATAATATAAAATATTATATCGCTTTAGCGATACTTTTTCAATGAAAAATTATGTTTTTGGAGATTAGGAGTTCACGATGCGTATGACTTGACCATAAGAGGAGCAAGGTGTAAACTGATAAAGTTGATGTTTACTTTATTCGCAAAAGAAAAAAGAGAGAGACGGAAAACATAACATCCGCTTTCATCTGGAACAGGAGGAACCAATGCGAAACAATAAGACCGCGGAGCTGGTACTGACCGCTCTGTTTGCAGCAATCATTATCATTATGGCGTTTACACCGCTGGGCTACATCCCACTTGTGGTGATCAATGCGACCATCATCCACATCCCTGTTATTTTAGGATCGTTATTCTGTGGACCGAAGAAGGGCGGATTTTTGGGATTTATCTTTGGTCTGACCAGCTTTATCAAGAATACGGTTATGCCGACATCACTTTCGGCATTTGTATTTTCCCCGGTGCTGGCGGCCAGCATGGTAGGCACCAGCGGAATCGTAAAGAGTGCGTTTATCTGTTTTGTACCGCGTATTCTTGTAGGAATCCTGCCATATTTTGTATATATCGGAGTAAAGAAAGCACTTTCTTCCCGGCACAAAATTTTCTGGGCAAGTGTGTTTAATATCCTGATCGGTGTGTTCCTGTTTCTTGGTGCGCGTGCGTTTCTGCTTCATGTGTTTGACAAGAAGCCATTGTCAGATATTGCATTGTATGCAGTAAGTGCACTGGTTGGATGGTTCGTTTTTATAGCACTGGAAGTGTATACGGTACTGAAATCCGGCGCAGTCTGTGCATTTGTCTATGCGGGTGTAACAGGCGCAATGGTCAATACGATACTGGTTATGGGCGGAATTTTTGTGTTATACAAAGATGCATATGCAAAAGCCCTGAGTGTTGATGCAGGAGCCGTGCTTGGAATCATCGGTGGTGTCATCAGCTTTAACGGAGTCATTGAAGCGATTGTGGCTGCAATCATTGTAGCAGCACTTGGCATGGTACTAAATAAATTAAAACCAATCCAGAAATAATATGTTTTAAAAAGGCAGCCGGAATGAAACACAGGCTGCCTTTTTTGTTGTCCTTTTGGTAAAAAGCGATAGTGTATGGAACAAGGATATGCTAAAATAGAAAAAGGTATAAATTTAAAAGGAAGTAGATGTATGCTTAATATTTATTACGGCGACATGCAGGAGTCTGTGTATAACACGGCAGCGTATTTTAAGTATGATTATGAGGACAGTTGGATTATAGATCCGTTTGTAAAAGAAATGATTCAGGATGTGGATCAATCAACGGTGCTGGATAGTGGCGTAATTGACAGTCCTGTTTTGGGAAAAATTCCACCGACAGGTTTATCCGGGGGAGTAAAGACATTAATCCTTGTAAAATTTGATAAGGATAAAATTTTTAATGCATCAACCTGTGGGGATAATTGTGCAAAATGGTTATTAAAAATAGCAGAATCCGAAGACCGTACAATTAATCTGCGGCATTTAATGAATTTTGGAAAAGATCCTTTTGTCATTCGTATTTTGAATACGGGTGAGATTGTTCATTCAATGGAAGAACTGGTGTCGATTGCAGGAGAATTTGTTTAATGAAGGGAAAACATAGAATTATTGTATCAACAAAGCGCTTAAAATATGATTTTGAAATTCGAAGAAATCTGACGGTCATCCGGGGAGACAGTGCGACAGGCAAAACCACATTGGTAGATATGATTCGGGAATACGTAAATAATCCATCCGGTACGCCCGTGGAACTGACGTGTGACAAAAAATGTTATGTGCTCGAAGGTTCACTGTGGAAAGAACAGTTATCAGCAATGCAGGATAGTATTGTATTTATTGATGAAGGAAACGAATTTATCAAGACAGTAGAATTCGCAGATACTATTCAGAAAACAGATAATTATTATGTCATTGTTTCCAGGGAATCCTTGCCTTCTTTGCCGTATAGTGTGGAGGAAATCTATGGAATTCGTACTTCAGGAAAATACGGAACATTAAAACCGTGTTATCATGAGTTTTACAGAATATATGGAGCACAGACTTTAAAGAAGGATATTAAACCAGAGGTTGTAATAACGGAAGACAGTAATTCCGGTTATCAGTTTTTTAATTCTGTATGTAGGCAACAGCAATTGAAATGTGAGACAATGAATGGAAAGTCAAATGTTTTCCATTATTTAAATATGCATAAAAATGAACGCATACTTGTAATTGCAGACGGTGCGGCATTTGGTTCTGAAATTGACAGAGTGATGCAGTTGATGGGTGGAAAAGATCAAGTGGTGCTTTATTTGCCGGAGTCATTTGAATGGCTGATATTAAAGGCAAAAGTAGTAAAAAGCAAATGGGCAGATCAGGTGCTGGAAAAGCCGTGGGAATATGTGGAAAGCAAAACATATTTTAGCTGGGAGCGGTTTTTTACGGCAGTTTTGATTGAAGAGACAAATGGTTCTTACCTTGCATATGCAAAAAGAAAATTAAATCCAGCATATCTGAACGATTCTGTCAAAGATTCCATACTGGAACAGATGACAAAAATTCAATTGTTTTAGGGAAAAAGTGTGATAAAATAGCAGAAGATGTGATTTTTTCTGCAAAGGAGTAAGAGACAATGTTAAAAGGAAAATGTGTGGTACTCGGTGTGACCGGAAGTATCGCTGCCTATAAAATCGCCTATCTGGCAAGTGCGCTCGTCAAGCAGCATGCGGATGTGCATGTGATCATGACGGAAAATGCAACCAATTTTATTAATCCTATCACGTTTGAGACGCTCACAAGCAACAAGTGTCTGGTCGATACGTTTGACCGGAATTTCCAGTTCAATGTCGAGCATGTGGCACTGGCAAAGCGTGCAGATATTTTTATGGTAGCACCGGCTTCTGCTAATGTGATCGGCAAGATGGCAAACGGAATCGCAGATGATATGCTGACAACAACGATTCTTGCGGCAAAATGCCCGAAGTATGTTTCCCCTGCCATGAATACCAATATGTTTGAAAATCCGATCGTACAGGATAACATCAAAAAGCTGGAGCATTATGGGTTTCATATCATTGATCCGGCGAGTGGTTATCTTGCCTGCGGGGATACCGGAGCCGGGAAAATGCCGGAACCGGAAACACTGTTTTCTTATATTATGAAAGATCTTGCCTGCGAAAAGGACATGGTCGGAAAGAAAGTGATGGTCACAGCAGGACCGACACAGGAGAAGATTGATCCGGTGCGTTATATTACGAATCACTCTACCGGAAAAATGGGCTATGCAATTGCGGAAAACTGTATGCGCCGTGGCGCGGAAGTGACGCTGATCACGGGACCGGTGGCAATCACTCCGCCGCCGTTTGTAAAGGTCGTTCCGGTTGTATCTGCCGCGGATATGGCAGCAGCCGTAAAGGAGACCGCAGAGCAACAGGATATTATTATCAAAGCGGCAGCTGTGGCGGATTATCGTCCGGATCACCCGGTCGATGAGAAAGTCAAGAAAAAAGACGGGAATGCCACTCTTACGATGGAACGCACGGAAGATATCCTTTCGTATCTGGGCGCGCACAAAAAACCGGGACAGTTTCTGTGTGGATTTTCCATGGAGACGGAACATATGCTGGAGAATTCCCGTGCAAAACTTGCAAAAAAGAATGCAGATATGATTGTGGCGAATAACCTGAAGGTAGCCGGAGCCGGATTTGGTACAGATACCAATGTGGTGACGCTGATTACGGCAGATGACTGCAGGGAACTGGAAATAATGAGCAAAGCGGATGTCGCATCAGCGATTGTGAGTGAAATTTTAAAGAAAATGTGTTAGTATTAAAATATGACAGACTTAGAAGCCTATTATAATAAATTTAATGAAGAGAAGCGTCTGGACAGCCGACACGGCAGGGTGGAATTTGTGACAAGCATGCATTATATCCATCAGTGTCTGGATGAAATTGTGAAAGAACGTGCAAAAGAGGAAATCCATATCCTTGATATCGGGGCGGGAACCGGACGATACAGCGTACCGCTGGCACAGGAAGGGTTCGATGTGACGGCCGTGGAACTGGTAAAGCATAATCTGGGACGCCTGAAACAGAAGGGTGCAGGAGTGCATGCATATCAGGGAAATGCAATGAATCTGAAAAAATTTTCCGATGATTCCTTTGACGTAACCCTGTTGTTTGGGCCGATGTATCACCTGCATGAGGAAAAGGACAAGCTTGCTGCGCTGCGGGAGGCGGTGAGGGTGACCAGACCCGGAGGCAGGATTCTCGTGGCGTATATTATGAATGAATTTTCCGTTATCACGTATGCGTTTAAGGAAAAACATATTCTGGAGGCGCTTCAGGAGGGAATGCTCACAGAGGATTATCACTGTACTTCAAAAGCCAATCCTCTGTATTCCATGGTTCGTCTGGAAGATATTGAAGCATTGGACCGGCAGGTAGAGGTCAGGCGCCGGCAGATCATAGCGGCAGACGGTGCAGCAAATTATATGCGTCCGTTTTTAAATGCGCTGACGGAAGAAGAGTTTGATGCGTTTCTGCAGTATCATCTGGCAACCTGTGAACGGATGGATCTTATGGGTGCAAGCGGTCACACGGTGGATATTCTTGTGAAAGAGGAGTCTGAAAACGTATGAAAAAATGGATATTGCCAATCCTAATGGCAGGATTTTTGCTGACGGGATGTTCTTCTCCTGCAGCAACGTCATCGGCTTTGCCCTCTTCTACGGGAAAAATCATGGAGACACAGATGACGGAAGAACCGGGTACGCTGGAAGAAACGGAAACCGGGACTGCAACTGAAACGCAGCAGGAACCGGTGATACAGACGGTAAAAATTACGGCGACAGGTGACTGTACGCTTGGGGCAACACAGACGCATGGGTATGCAGGTTCCTTTCATGAATACTATGATAAATACGGGCAGGATTATTTTTTTAAAAATATCAGAAGTATTTTTGAGCAGGATGATTTTACACTGATCAATCTGGAATGTGTGTTGTCAAATGCGACCGAGCGTGTGGAAAAAACGTGGAACTTAAAAGGAAAACCGGAGTATGTTGGTATTATGACAGACAGTTCTGTGGAGGGGGCAAGTCTGGGAAATAATCATACGTTTGATTATGGGCAGCAGGGACTTGATGATACCAGGGAAGTGTTAAATAAAGCAGGGATTATCTTCGGATTCAATGATCATGTGGATACCTATACCACGAAGGATGGTATCAAAATCGGAATTGTCTCCGCAAGCCAGTTGTCTGCAGATGAAACACATGCCAATTATATCCGGGATGGGATTGCAGAACTTCGGGAAGAAGGAGCGGATCTGGTAATTGCCTGTTGCCACTGGGGGATAGAGGGGGATCATTATCCGAATGATTATCAGCAGAAGCTGGCACACCAGGTGATTGGCTGGGGAGCAGATCTGCTGGTCGGTACACATCCTCATGTATTGCAGGGAATGGAATTATACAACGGAAAAATGATCTGCTACAGTCTTGGAAATTTCTGCTTTGGGGGGAACAGGAATCCAAAAGACAAAGATACGGCGATCTATGAACAGACCTTTACCTTTGTGGATGGGGTATTGCAGACAGATATATCAGCCGATATGATACCATGCAGCATTTCTTCCACATCAGAAAGAAATAATTTTCAGCCTGCCATAGCAAAAGGCGACAGAAAACAGACGATTATTGATCATATGAATGAGTATTCGGAAAAGTACAGTAAAATCGGATTTGACGCAAATGGCAGGGTAATCATCAGGGAAGAGTAGGGGGATACTATAATTTTATGTGGCAAGTAAATAATAATGATAAGAGGAATCAGCACATGAATGCAAGTTTTTGGAATTATCCGTCAAAACAGAAAAGCTGGCCGATAGACGAAGAAATGGAAAGTCTCGGGGAAGTCATTCATCCACTCGATAATATCGGTGGATTTGATGTACGCCCGGGATTTTATCAGATGAATGGTGCATATCAGACAGAGGAAGGTGTAAGCTTTACGGTAAGCTCCCATGGAGCTACGAGCTGTGTCCTGCTGTTATTCCGGCCGGCGGCACAGGAACCGTATGCAAGAATCCGCATTCCGGAAAGTTATAAAATTGGAAATACGTATTCTATCCTTGTTTTTGGCTTAAAAGCAGAGGATTTTGAGTATGCCTATCAGATGGACGGTCCTGCCGATCAGGCGAGAGGGTTACTGTTTAACAGAAAACATACGCTTCTTGATCCATATGCGAAAGCTGTTACCGGTCAGAGAAACTGGGGAGAAAAACCGGAAGGCGGAAAGGATTTTGTCTATAAAGCCCGTGTGGTGCAAAGTGATTTTGACTGGGGGCGGTATCGGAATCTGAATTACAAATTTGAAGATCTGGTGATCTATGAGATGCATGTCAGGGGATTTACCAAAGATGCGTCCTCCGGTGTAAAAGGTGGGGGAACATTTGAAGGTTTGCGACAGAAAATTCCGTATCTGAAAGATCTGGGAATCAATGCGGTAGAACTCATGCCGATTTTTGAATTTGATGAAATGGAAAGTGCCCGTGTGGTGGATGGCGTGCAGTTGTACAATTACTGGGGCTATAATACGGTTTCCTTTTTTGCCCCGAATACAAGTTATGCATTTCATCAGGAGCATAATCATGAGGGTGATGAATTAAAGCGTCTGATCCGCGAACTGAAAGAAAATGGAATTGAAGTCATTCTTGATGTGGTATTCAACCATACGGCAGAGGGAAATGAAAACGGTCCATGTTTTTGCTTTAAGGGGATTGATAACAATATTTATTATATGCTTACACCGGATGGATATTATTATAATTTCAGCGGCTGTGGCAATGTCTTAAACTGCAATCATCCGGTGGTACGGCGGTTTATTACAGACTGTCTGCGGCACTGGGCAGTAGAGTACCGGGTGGATGGATTCCGGTTTGATCTGGCATCGATTCTGGGAAGAGATCAGAATGGTGCACCGATGGAGAATCCGCCGATTCTGGAAGCCCTTGCATTTGACTCTATTCTGGGGGATATGAAGCTGATCGCAGAAGCCTGGGATGCGGGTGGCTTGTATCAGGTTGGAAGTTTCCCGTCTTGGAACCGCTGGGCCGAATGGAACGGAAGATACCGTGATGATATGAGAAGCTTTTTAAAGGGCGACAGTGGCGTCGCAGGGCGTGCAATTACACGTATCACCGGATCCTCCGACATGTATGATCCGGCAAGCCGCGGATATAGTGCATCCGTCAATTTTCTGACCTGTCATGATGGGTTCACGTTGTATGATCTGTATTCATATAATGAAAAGCATAATGAGAAAAACGGATGGAACAATACGGACGGGGATAACAACGGCCTGAGCTGGAACTGCGGGGTGGAAGGTGAGACGGATGATCCGGCGGTTATGAGCCTGCGACGCAGACTTGTAAAAAATGCATTTGCCGCGTTGTTATGCAGCCGTGGACCGGCTATGTTTTTTGCAGGGGATGAATTTTGTAATACGCAGTATGGAAATAACAACGCATACTGCCAGGATAATATTATTTCCTGGCTGGACTGGAACAGACTGGAAGAATTTCAGGAGATTCATGATTTTGCCCGTTTTATGATCCATTTCCGTGCAAAGCATCCGATTCTGCGAAGGGATACAAAGCCGGCAGTCTGCGGGTTACCTTCCGTAAGTATCCATAACGGAGAGCCGAACCGGAATTATACGGACTATAATACACATTTAATTGGAATCATGTATGCGGGAAGAAATGCCGATGATACGGATGATGATATGATCTTTTACGGAATGAATGCGTATTGGGAGCCTTTGGAGATGCGCCTGCCTTCGTTGCCGGAGTCTTATCATTGGAAACTTGTAGTAAATACTTTCTGTGAATACCAGGATGGGGCAGATTTTGAAGCCCAGACACAGGGAGATCAGACACGTGTGCGTGTTCCGGAACGTTCTACGGTAATTTTACTGGCAGAACATGATTTATAAAAAAGAGTTGAGCACCGCTCTGGAAACAGGGCGTGCTCAACTCTTTTTTTCGGTGGTATCGGGTCTGGTTGTAATTTCACTGGTTCCGATGAGGTAATCTGCAGAAACATTCAGAATCTGCACGATGGCTGCAAGATCCGCAACGGTCGGAGAACGACGACCGGTACGGTATCCGCTGATCGTGGACGGCGAAACAAACATTGCATTTGCCAGCTGGATATTGGAAATATTTTGTTTATACATAATCAGACTCAGACGGTCACCAAAATCTTTGTATTTATTTTTATCATTCGTTTTCATACAAATGATTTTATAGAAAGTTGATATAAAAAACAGAGAAAACGCGTATTGCGTTTTAATTCTTAAATAAATGGAAAAAGATTTCCAAAAAGATAAGAAATTAAATCCATCCACCGTCTAAGGTGAGAATCTGTCCATTCAGGTAACTGCTTGCTGTGGCAAGAGAATATGCCAGTGAAGCAACTTCTTCCGGGGATCCCATACGGCCGGCAGGAATTTCTTCGATGAGTGCAGAGCGTTCTTCCTCGGAGAAACAACGGTTCATATCCGTATCGATTACCCCACAGGCGATGGCATTTACCTGGATATTGCTAGGGGCAAGTTCTTTGCCCAAAGCGCGTGTAAGGGAATTGATCCCGCCTTTGCATGCAGAATAGGCAACTTCGCAGGAAGCTCCGACATTTCCCCATACAGAAGAAATATTGATGATATGTCCGGATTTGGCATGAACCATGGAGGGGATGACCTGTCTGCAGGTGGAAAAGACGGATGTGAGGTTTGTCGCAATAATCCGGTTCCAGTCGGTAATATCCATGTCGGTGAGCAGACCGATATAAGAGATGCCGGCATTATTGATTAACACATCAATCTGGCCGAAGGTATCCAGTGTTTTTTGCACCATGTCACAGATAAAAGTATAGTCTCCTACATCACCACGGAAGCAAAGCACCTGTATGGAGCAGGTTGTTTCAAGTTTTGTGGCAAGTGCCTGCAGCGTTTCATAAGAGTTATGGCAGCAAAGAGCCAGATGATAGCCTTCAGCGGCAAATCGACATGCCAGGGCTGCACCGATTCCACGGGATGCACCTGTAATCAAAGCAGTATGTTTCATTGTTCTTCTCCATTCTTTTTTTGTATTGTACCATAAATTAAAAAAATTCACTAGACAAACACCGGAGAATGTGTTACTATAATTGGGCAGTTGAAACGGCGCGTGGCTCAGCTTGGTAGAGCGCTGCGTTCGGGACGCAGAGGTCGCAGGTTCAAATCCTGTCGCGCCGACGATACAAGGATTCCGGTACATGGGTGAGAGAATCCTTGGCAGGGGCAACCTCAGAGGCTTTTAGTAAGCTTCTGGGGTTCTTTTTTTGCCTTCAAAAGTTTTAGAAAGGCTCTATGTCAAAAAAACTGTCGCACGAATTTTCGCGCGACAGTTTTTTTATTCTACCGTTACAGATTTTGCCAGGTTACGTGGCTGATCCGGATTTAAGCCTTTTCCAACGGATGTGTAATATGCAATCAGCTGGAAAATTACAACAGATTCAAAAATCGTAAATTCGTCGGATACATCCGGAAGATTGATGTGTACATCACAGATAGAAGGATCTGTGATTTCTTTGTCTTTGGACAAAAGAATGACATAAGCACCACGGGCTTTTACTTCTCGGATATTGGAAATAACTTTACTGTATACATGTTTCTGGGTAGCAGCGGCAATGACAGGAACCCCTTCACTGACCAGGGCAATGGTTCCGTGTTTTAATTCACCAGCAGCATAGGCTTCGGCATGGATATAAGAAATTTCCTTTAATTTTAAAGCACCTTCCATACAAAGGGTATAATCGAGTCCACGACCGATAAAGAACGCGTTGTTGGCATTGATCATGCGTTTGGTCAGCTGTTCAATATCAGGAGCCTGTGCAAGAACTTCCTCGATGTAATTTGGAATTTCCTGCAGTGTTCCAACAAATGTACGTGCCTCTTCGACAGAAATCTTTTGCTGTGTCATGGCAAGTTTGCATGCAAGCAGGTAAAAAGAAGCAACCTGAACGGTGTATGCTTTTGTACTTGCAACAGCGATTTCCGGACCGGCATGTGTATATAATACATAGCTGCTTTCACGTGCAATGCTGGAGCCTTTTACATTTACAATAGACAGTGTTTTCTTTGTATATTTATTTGCAAGGCGAAGAGCTTCTAAGGTATCAATGGTTTCTCCGGACTGGGATACGACGATCACCATGGATTTTTCATTGATTACCGGTTCTTCATAACGGAACTCCGATGCGATTGCCACGGTAACCGGAATATGCAGGCGGTTCTGGATCATGGTTTTTCCTACCATTCCTGCGTACATTGCAGTACCACAGGCAACGATCGTAATGTCGCTTACATTTTCAAAGAAGGAATCCGCAATGGCATCTTCCGAAAAATCCGGAAGCATATCTTTGATACGTGGGGTAATGGTTCTTGTGATGGCAGCCGGCTGTTCATGAATTTCTTTGATCATGAAATGCGGATAACCATCTTTCTGGGCTGCGGTAACATCCCAGTTTACTTCCATATATTCCGGTTCTACGGAATGACCGTCTAAATCTTCTAACGTAATGCCGTCCGCAGTCATAGTTAAAATATGATATTCCGGCACGATGAAATAACGCTTGTTGTATGCGATAAAAGCAGTCAGATCGGATGCAATAAAAGCACCGTCATCACAGTATGTTGCAACCATAGGGCTGACATTTCTTACCGCATAAATTTCACCCGGATGATCCTTGAACAGAACGCAGAAGGCAAAGGAACCTTCAATTTCGGCTACTGCTTTGCGCAGAGCTTCTTTTGGATCTCCTTCGTAGAGTTTATTGATCAATGCGGCGGCAACTTCGGTATCCGTCTCGGAAATCAGTTCATCCGTCAGATCGTATTTGGTGGCGAGATCATGATAGTTCTCGATGATACCATTGTGGATCAATGCAACCTGTCCGACCTTATGAGGGTGTGCATTGGCATTGGTAACGCCACCATGGGTTGCCCAGCGGGTGTGGCCGATTCCACACGTAGAATTGTTATCATCATCGCAGATTGCACGAAGATCTTTTACTTTTCCGACAGTTTTCCGAAGTGAAATTTTTCCGGTATCTTTAAAGTACGCAATTCCCGCACTGTCATATCCACGGTACTCAAGGCTTGCAAGTCCTGTCAATAAGACATCCTGGGCTTTTAATTTACCTGTAAATCCAATAATTCCACACATAATTGAAATCTCCTTTTTCTCATATAATTTTATGATCCCGATATTGTTTTCGTTCATCAGAATATTTTTCATTGTGCATTATGTGGTAACACGTAAGTGTTATCACATATGCCAATTGCTTCGCGTCAGCGAATTTTCGTGCAATTGGCTCCATCGGGGTACGAATCCTTTGTTCGGATGTTACCATCCTGTTTGTGATTCGTATGCGCAGCCCCATTCCTGCGTTCAGGCATCCGCCGAATCTTCGATCACCTGAATCCTCGTTAACCCTTGTGGTACATATCACAGGGTACATGGCGCTAAAGTTTTTAACTTTTCGAAATCTGTTTCTCCTTTCTATAACAGACACCCCCATCTTAACATAAATACCGGGGTTCTCACAACCGAAAATATCCACAGAGATTTACAGTAATTGCATAAATTTTTCACGTTACTTACAATCTTAAAAAAATTTATACATCTTTGCCTCTGGTATGATATGATTAATTTCAAATGAAAAACATACAGGGAGGAATCTATGGACGAACAGACAAAACAAAAACGAAAAGATATCGTGGGGTGGGTGATTTACATAGCAGTTCTTCTTGCCATTATTATCACATTCCGTTGTTTTTTGATGATCGGGCGGGTGCCATCTGAGAGTATGGAACCGACACTGATGGTTCATGACTGGCTCATCGGAGACCGTCATGCATATGAGGAAGAAAAACCACAACGCGGCGATATTGTCATGTTTTATCAGAAAGATGAAAATGAAACCATGGTCAAACGTGTGATCGGACTTCCGGGGGAGACGGTTTCTTTTGTCGGAGGAAAAGTATACATCAATGGGGAACCGCTGGATGAATCGGCTTATCTGGATGACACTGTCGAAACGGATTGTGGAGAAGAAGATAAAACCTTTACCGTTCCGGAGGGCTCTTATTTCATGTTGGGGGATAACCGGGAAATTTCCCTGGATGCGCGATATTGGAAGCATACCTACATTACAACGGATGACATGAAGTCGAAGGAAATCCTTATCATCCCGTTTCACAGGCTTCCGTGGTTTTAACCCTTTTGTGTCTTGACACCTGACGGGCATGTGAGTATACTCTATGTAATATGTTGAATGTAACAAGAAATGTCTGTATAGAAGGGTATTTCGTGAAAAGGAGTATTTTATGTTAACGACAAGAGAACTGCAGGACGAGATCATCCGCCTGAAGAAAGAAAAGGATATCTGTATTCTGGCACATGCATATCAGAGTCATGATATCTGGGAGGTGGCTGATTATGTAGGGGATTCCTATGGGCTGAGCGTGCAGGCTGCCAAGGCAGCGCAGAGCACTGTGCTGATGTGCGGAGTCCGTTTTATGGCAGAGACGGTCAAGATTTTGTCCCCACAGAAAAGGGTATTGTTATCCAACAGCAATGCGGGATGTCCGATGGCAGAGCAGATGGATGTGGAACTGATTTCCGGGGTGAAAAAGATGTATCCGGATTATACCGTGGTAGCGTATATTAATACGACTTCCGAGTTAAAAACGATTTGTGATGTCTGTGTAACTTCCTCATCGGCAGTTCAGATTGTAAAGAATATAGAGAATAAAAATATTTTGTTTATCCCGGACTGCAATCTGGGAAAATGGGTGGCTGATCAGGTGCCGGAGAAAAATATCAAACTGCTGCAGGGGGGATGTCCAACGCATGTCCGCATGTCGAAACGGGATGTGGAAAAAGCACGAAAGGCACATCCGGACGCACTTCTTCTGGTACATCCGGAATGTCTGCCGGAGGTTTCCGAACTGGCGGATTATCGGGGAAGTACAACCGGAATCATGGATTATGCAAAGAAAAGTGATGCAAAGGAATTCATTATCGGAACCGAGAACAGTATTGTGCAGCATCTGCAGTTTGCATGTCCGGACAAGCAGTTTTATCCATTATCAAGAGACTGTGTCTGCCACAATATGAAACTGACCACACTCGGAGATGTATACCAGTGTGTAAAGGGCACCGGCGGAGAGGAAATCAAGCTGGACGAAGAAGTGCGTATAAAAGCAAAACGCTGTATTGATACCATGCTGGAACTTGGCAATTAAAGCAGGTCAGCCTGCAAAGATGCGCGCCCTGCGGAGTCAAAGATGATGCTGTGTCTCCGCAAGGGCGCGAAAGTGTGCGGTAAACGCACACTTTATTTTTTTACCGATTTTACAAGGGAATCCAATGTAACAGTTGTGGTGGTATCACCGGCAAGGAGCGTGTACGTTTCTCCGCTGGTGAGCTTGGGACAACTGATTACAAATGGTGTTTTTTTCGTGGATATCCGGTTTCATCCGGCCCTCAAAGACTTCTGTTATCTGCCGGTACTGTGTACGGTTGAGCAGATATTTCATTTTGTATCGTTTAAAGATCATTTGATCACTCATGATGGTTCTCCTTTATTTTGATAGGATCAGTATAGCGGGGGAACTTTAAATGAACTTTAAAAGGCACACAGGTATTCTGAAAACAATTTATGAAGAAAGAAAAGGAAAACTTAAGAGAATCTAAATTGACTTGCAACATAAACTTATATAAAATAAAAAGCGCGGAGATGTTCGCAGAGTTTATTTCAAACGAAGAGGAGGAATTTTATATGATATGTCCGAAGTGCGGCAGTGAAATGCCGGATGACAGTGCGTTCTGCACCAGATGTGGAGCCAGCTTACATACAGGAACACAGGAAAATCAGAATTCGCAGGGAGGACCACAGCAGGGAAATCCGCAGGGGACGCCATACGGCTACGGAAATCCACAGGGAAACAACGGAGCGTATTATGGCAATCCACAGATGAACAATGGGATGCCGTACGGGCAGCCTTATGTAGATCCAAAGGATCATTCCGCAGAATTTGACGGAAAGGATATTGCAGATCACAAACTGTTTGCAATGCTTCCATATCTTCTGGGAATTTTGGGAACCATCGTGGCACTTCTTGTGGCAAAGGATTCTCCTTATGTCGGATTTCATGTGCGTGAGGGAATCAGGATCCTTGTGTCTGAAGTTCTGCTGGGACTGATTACCGTAGTGTTCTGCTGGACCGTTGTGGTTCCGATTGCAGCAGCCGTATGTTTTATCATTTTACTGGTTGTCCGTATCATCAGTTTTGTTAACGTCTGCAATGGAAAGGCAAAGGAAGCTGCTATAGTTAGCAATTTCGGATTTTTGAAATAACTTATAAAGATCCAATGAAAAAGAGAAGAAGATTCTGCATGCTATGTAAGAATCTTCTTCTCTTTTTTGTGGAAACATGGGATGTTTAATTGAGAAGAATGGAAAAAGTCAGGGAATTTCCATCTTCACTTTTGGCAGAAATTTTCCCTTTGTGTGCGGTTACAATGGCGTAGACTACGGTAACATCTTTATACATAGAAGATAAGACGGGAACCTTAAATAAACTTAAAACATTCGTAAGTTTTGTCGTTTTACAGGACAACATATTTTTTACATTGAATTTACATTAGTCTGGTTATGCATTTTACACAGACCCGATAAGATAACAACTGTAATGAGGAACAACATGAAAGAAAGAGGAGAAAATCATGAAAAACAAACTTGTAAAAATGATGGCTTTACTGACAGCAACAACAATGGTCGCTGCAGGTGTGATGGGATGTGGTTCTGACAGCAGTGATGCAAGTGCTGATGCAAATACAGATACAACGGCATCTGATACAACTGCAAATACAGATACAACAGATGGAGCGGATCTGAGTGGAACCGTTACATTGGCCGGAAGTACTTCCATGGAGAAGCTTGCAAATGCCATGAACGAAGCATTCATGGAGAAATATCCGAATGTTTCCGCAACCGCAGAGTTTACAGGGTCCAGTGCAGGAATCGAGTCTCTTACAGCCGGCAGCGTTGATATCGGAGATGCTTCCCGTGCCCTTTCTGACGATGAGAAAAGCCAGGGTGTCGTAGAGAATATTGTGGCAATTGACGGTATCGCAGTTATTACAGATACAGCAAACACAGTCACAGATATTAAGTCTGAAGATCTTGCAAAAGTATATACCGGAGAGATTACAAACTGGAAAGATCTCGGCGGACCGGATGAGCAGATCGTAGTCATCGGCCGTGAGGCGGGATCTGGTACAAGAGATGCATTTGAGGAACTGATGGATGTAAAGGATTCCTGCAAATATGCACAGGAACTTGATTCTACAGGTGCTGTTTTGGCAAAGGTTGCAGCAACTCCGGGAGCAGTTGGATATGTATCTTTAGATGTGCTGGATGACACCGTAAATGGATTAAAGATCAACTCTGTAGAGCCGACAGAAGACAATATTCTTGCAGGAGACTACGTATTACAGAGACCGTTTGTAATGGCTACCAAGGGTGAGATTTCTGAGCAGAGTAAGCAGGTACAGGCATATTTCGACTTTATCAACTCTGCAGACGGACAGAATGTTATCAAGTCTGTAGGACTGATCATCCCAAACAGCAAATAATGCAGATTAAGAAACACGTAAACAGGCAAACGAGGATAAAGATATGACAGGCGGCAAAGCAACAAAGCACATCGTGGAAACGATTGCAAAAGTAATATTTCTTATATGCGCAGCCGTTGCCATCGTAGCAGTTCTTTCCATAACGGTTTATATGTTTGCAAAGGGCACCCCGGCACTGGCAAAGGTCGGGGTGATAGACCTGTTATTTGGAACTGTATGGCAGCCGACAGCAGCAACACCATCTTATGGTATTTTATATATTATTCTGACTTCTATTGTAGGTACTGCAGTGGCAATTCTGATCGGTGTACCGATTGGAATTCTGACAGCGGTATTTATCACAGAGGTTTCCAATAAAAAGCTGGCAGCGATTGTACAGCCGGCGGTAGAGCTGCTGGCAGCAATTCCGTCTGTAATATATGGACTGCTTGGACTTATGGTTTTAAATCCATTGATGTACCGCCTGGAAAAACGGGTGTTTGCGGGAAGTACAACCCATCAGTTTACCGGTGGTTCCAATCTGCTTTCTGCGATTATTGTACTGGCAATCATGATTTTGCCTACGGTAATCAATATCAGTGTTTCCTCCATCCGAGCAGTACCCGGACATTTAAAATCTGCTTCGCTTGCCCTCGGAGCAACACATATCCAGACGATATTTAAAGTTATGATTCCGGCAGCAAGATCCGGTATTATGACAGGTGTGGTTCTTGGTATCGGCCGCGCGCTCGGAGAAGCCATGGCAATCAATCTGGTTGCCGGAGGTTCGGTAAATCTGCCGCTTCCATTCAACTCGGTACGTTTCCTGACCACACAGATTGTCAGCGAGATGAGTTATGCGGAAGGGCTTCACCGGGAAGTACTCTTTACCGTAGGTCTGGTACTGTTTATCTTTATTATGATCATCAATCTGGTGCTTGCGCAGGTCGAGAAGAAAGGAGCCGTTGAAAAATGACAGGAAGTAATACAAGTATTCGTACGAAAACCAGACATCCGGCGGATTTCTTTACTTATGTTGCCATCTATGTGTGTGCAATTCTTTCCGTTGCGCTGCTTCTCGGAATCATTGTGTATGTATTTGTCAAAGGTATCCGGAGCGTTAACTGGGAATTCCTTACCAGTGTCACTTCGGTGTTAAAAGGAACAACCGGTATTGCGGGAAATATTGTAAATACGCTTTATATCATAATTGTAACCATGCTGATTGCTACCCCAATCGGTGTCGGGGCAGCGGTTTATCTGAATGAGTACGCAAAACCGGGAAAACTGGTCAGCATGATTGAGTTCGCAACCGAGACGCTGGCAGGTATTCCGTCCATTATTTTTGGTCTGTTTGGTATGATGTTTTTCGGACAGACACTTCATCTGAAATATTCCATCCTGACAGGTTCCTTTACTCTGACGCTGATGGTGCTTCCACTGATTACACGTAATACACAGGAAGCATTAAAAACAGTTCCGGACAGTTACCGCAGCGGTGCCATCGGTCTGGGAGCCGGAAAGTGGCATATGATAAGGACTATTTTACTGCCGTCAGCGATGCCGGGAATCATCACCGGTGTTATTCTTGCCATCGGACGAATTGTCGGTGAGTCAGCAGCACTGTTGTTTACAGCGGGAAGCTCGGGCCTCCTCCCGAAGAGCTTTGCCGATCTGTTTGCAAAGGCGAAAATGCCGGCCGGAACTCTTACCATTCAGCTTTACCTGAGTGCGACTAAGGGTGAATTCGGAGTGGCATTCGGTATTGCAGTGGTTCTGCTGATGATTGTTCTTGGCATTAACCTGCTTACCAAAGCACTGGCAAAGAAATTTGATGTCAACCGCAGATAAATAAATATATATATATAAAGAAATCCTTCGGAAAACCGCTTCCGAAGGATTTTTGCGTATTTTTGAAAAGCTATGCGCTGGTAGGCATGGGAACATGCGTCAGGTTCTGCCGCACCTCCTGAAATTGTTCCGGAATATCTTCTATAGGCATGTTTTGCAGTACATCGGTGGTGCCGGCTTTTAATGCGGTTTCGTAATACCAGCATTTATAATCCAGGGTATTAAGTGTCTGCTGCAGGGAAGCCATCTTTGTAATTGCTTTTTTCTTGGATTATAAATTTCTCTGTGAAATCAGTCAATGGCTGTTTTACGGGTTTCTTAGAAAATAATAAAGGAAGAAAAGGTGCCTGAAAATATTTAACAGAAAATCCGGGAATACTTATGAATGACAATCATTACGGAAACCGTAATAAACCAATTTCATAAAGGAGGAAGAAATGACGGAACCGGATACTATAAAATTATTGAGAGAATGTGATGCGGGAATCAAGATGGGAACGGCATCCATCGGGGAGGTCCTCGAAAAAACCACCAATGAAAAATTAAAAAAACTGCTGGAAATATGTAAAGAAGGGCATGAAAAACTGAAAGAAGAAATTCAGAATAAACTCGAACAATGTCACGATATGGGAAAAGATCCAAATCCGATGGCACAGGGAATGTCCTGGATGAAAACAAATGTAAAACTTGCCATGGATGAATCGGATGCAACGATCGCAGATTTGATAACGGACGGCTGTAACATGGGAGTAAAATCTTTAAGCCGTTATCTGAACCAGTATCAGGCTGCAGATGAGGAAACAAAGGATATTGCAAAGAAATTGATAAAACAGGAAGAAGAATTAAGCATTCATATGCGGTCATTCTTATAATTTAGGTTGAATTTTGTATAAAAGCACACTATAATATATAGAGTTTATATATTAAAAAGAAGGATGTGAAGTGATGAAACTAGGAAATCCTAAGACAAATGCGGACGTCCAAATGTCGGAAGCATTTGTCACAAGTGTGTTTTTGGCACTGTCCGGAGGTTTTCAGGATGCGTATACATACTTTACGCGTGAGGAAGTATTTTCCAACGCACAGACGGGAAATATTGTTTTGATGAGTACGCACCTGATGATGGGAGAATGGCTGGATGTGTTACGATACTTATTACCGCTTCTGGCATTTGCATCGGGCGTTTTCTTTGCAGAGAAGATTCATGTGATCTTTAAATATGCTAAGAAACTGCACTGGCGGCAGGGTGTGCTTTTGATGGAAATTGCGATTCTGGTTTTTGTTGGATTCATGCCAAAACACCTGGATCTGCTGGCTACCGTGCTGGTATCGTTTGCATGTGCAATGCAGGTACAGACGTTCCGGAAAGTAAGCGGATATTCTTATGCAAGCACAATGTGCATCGGAAATCTTCGTAGCGGAACAGAAGCATTTACCGGTTATCTGCAGACCCATGACACAGAAAAATTAAAAAAGGCACTGTATTATTTTGGCATTATTTTATTTTTCGGACTCGGGGCTGGTATTGGTGGAAATCTCTCTATCCGGTTTGGATATCATATGATCTGGGTATCGAGCGGACTGCTTCTGATCAGTTTTCTGCTCATGTTTGTGGAAAAGATGGACCGGTAAATTCATCGGAAAGTCTCTATAGATCAAAAATTGCTTCTTCAGGTACCACTTTTATGAAAAAAGCGGTATCCGGAGAAGCAATTTTTACTATATAGGTGACATGTCCAGATTTCTAGCATTAAAATTTCGAGAAAACGTCACCTTAGGCTTTAATTTTTCATCTATAGATACCGGGCCTTATCATCAATTAATTTATTGGGATGTCTTTCAATTATATTTTCTCCAACCAACAGGAAGAAATGTCCCCCCCTTCTTACGTCACTTAGAGAAATCTTATATTTAAAACATCAACCTGCAAATTTGGCGTATCAAGAAACTTTACATCCATTACATTGATTTTGCAAAAATTTTACATTCCCAGTCCAGTGCATTTTACAATCTCTCTTTATAATATTCATAAATCCTAAGAAATGGATAATTGCAGTGAGAGAAAACCATTGCAGATGAGGAGAGAAACATGGAAAAACGAACAAAAATTACTGTCCGTGATCTGAACCTGTATTACGGTGAAAACCATGCACTCAAGGATGTAAACATGAATATTCGTGAGAATTGCGTGACCGCTTTTATCGGACCGTCCGGATGTGGAAAATCAACATTCTTAAAAACATTAAACCGGATGAATGATCTGGTGGATGGCGTGAGAATCACAGGAGAAGTGAAACTGGATGATGAGGATATCTATGCGGAAGGCGTAGATACAACCGTTCTTCGGAAAAGAATTGGCATGGTGTTTCAGCAGCCGAACCCGTTTCCGATGAGTATTTATGACAACATTGCATATGGTCCGCGTGTACATGGAATGAAAGATAAGTCAAAACTGGATGCCATCGTTGAAGAAAGTCTGCGCGGAGCAGCTATTTTTGATGAGGTCAAGGATCGTTTAAAGAAATCCGCTCTGGGTCTTTCCGGTGGACAGCAGCAGCGTATCTGTATTGCCCGTGCACTTGCCGTACAGCCTGAGGTTCTGTTGATGGATGAGCCGACATCTGCACTGGACCCGATTTCCACATCAAAGATTGAAGAACTGATGGAGGATCTGAAAAAGAAATACACGGTAGTTGTTGTTACCCATAATATGCAGCAGGCAGTGCGTGTATCGGATGATACGGCATTTTTCCTTGTAGGAGAAATGGTTGAGTTTGGCGATACGAAAACAATTTTTTCTTATCCGAAGGATAAACGGACAGAAGATTATATTACAGGGAGGTTTGGTTAATGCGCTCAAAGTTCGACGAGCAGCTTAGACTGCTCAATCAGGAAATGATGTATATGGGAACCATGATCGAGGATTCCATCCAGAAAGCAATAGAAGCATTGATAGCTCAGAATGCGCAGCTTGCAGAAAAAATCATGAATTCAGATTCTGATGTGGATCATGAACAGAAGAAAATTGAAAACATCTGTTTTAATCTGCTGATGCAGCAACAACCGGTTGCAAGGGATCTGCGTGTGATTTCCGCAGCCATGAAGATGGTAACGGATATGGAACGAATCGGAGACCATGCAGCAGATATCTCGGAAATCACAATCATGCTTTCAAAAGAACCGTATGTGCTGAATCTGGATGACATCAAAAAGATGGCGAGTGAAACCGTAATTATGTTGATCCGCAGCATCGAAGCATATGTGGAAAAGGATATGAATAAGGCACAGGAAGTCATCAGGCATGATGATATTGTAGATGACCTGTTTGATAAAAATAAGGCAGATATCATTGAACTGATCCGGCATGATCCGGAAAAAGGCGAGCAGGCGGCGGATATGCTGATGGTTGCAAAATATTTTGAACGAATCGGAGACCACGCGACTAATATTGCAGAATGGGTTATCTTTGCATTGAATGATAAAAAAGAAATAAAAGAATCCTGACAGTGGATAGAACTTTACATACATTTTACATAAACGATACTTTGGATTTTACATGTCGTATGCTATGATAAGAAACAGATAGAATACGTGTGAGAGGGCGGTCTTGTGCAGGCATGGCCGTCCTGCTTGATGTTGCAGAGGTATATATAAAGATAGACAGAGGGAAAAGATATGGCATTGATTTATATCGTGGAAGATGATGAAAATATCAGGGAGATTGAGACAATTGCATTGAAAAACAGCAATTACATGGTCTGCGCATTTGAAAAGGCAACTACATTTTATAAAAAACTGGAGGATATTATGCCGGATCTGGTGCTTTTGGATGTTATGCTTCCGGATGAGAGCGGGTATGATATCGTGCGTAAACTGCGGAAAAATCCTGCGACAAAGAAATTGCCGGTCATTATGGTGACGGCAAAGACCGCAGAAATGGATATGATCAAAGGTCTGGACGAAGGGGCAGATGATTATATTAAGAAGCCTTTTTCCATTATGGAACTTATTACAAGAGTAAAGGCACTGTTACGGAGGACAGAAACCGAGGATATTAAAGTCCTGCAGGTAGAAAACATTACACTGGATCATGAGCGCCACATGGTTTTTGTGGATGATAAGCCGGTGGAACTGACGTTTAAGGAATATGAACTGCTTCGTCTGCTGATGACCAATCCGAGTGTTGTATTGTCCAGAGAGGTGATTATGCGTCATGTGTGGGGAACGGAATTTGAAGGGGAATCCCGTACCGTTGATATGCATATCAAGACACTGCGGCAGAAGCTTGGAGAAGCGGGAAGCAAAATCCGTACCGTTCGAAATGTGGGATATGTGATAGAGTAAGGAGCTGTTATGAAGAAACGAATCAATTTACGGCTGATTCTGATTGCAGGTATTGCAGTGATTGTAACCATGGTCTGTATGACCGGTATTTATTATAAACTGTTTCAGGGACAGGTGCGCAAGGATCTGCAGATCAATGCAAGACTGCTTTCCGGCACGGGATTGTTTGATGATCCGGACAATACAAATGTTTCACTTTCCGAATATTATGAAGTCGGGGAAGACCTGCGTGTTACCTGGATTGCAAAGGATGGTACGGTACTTTTTGATAATGATCTGGATATTTCACAGCTTCCAAACCACAAAAACCGCCCGGAAGTAAAGAAGGCGTTGTTTCAGGGGGAGGGAGAAAGTGTCCGGCGGTCGGATACCATGCAGATGGACAATTACTATTATGCGCTCCGGCTGGAAAACGGAACGGTTATCCGTGTGGCAACACAGGCACGCAGTGTCTACAGTGTGTTCCTTGCGGCATCCCCATTTGTGATGCTGATACTGATACTGATTGTTTCCATTTGTATTGTTCTGGCACATTTTTTAACCAAACAATTGCTGCATCCGATTGAACGGCTTGCTGAAAACATGGAAGATACCATAGAAGAACCTGTATACAAAGAACTTGTGCCATTTGTAAATACGATTCGTAAACAGCATGAAAATATCCTGATGGCAGCAAAAGTACGGCAGGATTTCACGGCAAATGTTTCCCATGAACTGAAGACACCGCTTACTGCAATTTCCGGATATGCGGAGCTGATCGAAAACCATATGGTAGATCCGGAGCAGGAGACCCGCTTTGCACTGGAAATCCAGCAGAATGCGACACGGCTGCTTTCTCTTATCAATGATATCATCCGGCTTTCCGAGCTGGACAGCGGTGAAGATAATCTGCTGTGTTTTGAACAGGTAGATCTGGATGAGGTAGCCGGTACCTGTGTGAAAAATCTGCAGATGAATGCACAGAAACGGAATGTAACGCTGTATTATGAAGGCGTGTCCTGTATGTTGCGGGCAGACAGGGGCATGATTTCGGAACTTGTGGAAAATCTGTGTCAGAATGCGATCCGTTATAATAATGAAGGTGGTGAGGTGCACGTGCGTGTGTACTATGAAAAAGGACAGCCGATGCTTTCTGTGTCAGACAATGGTATCGGGATTCCAAAAGACCAGCAGGAACGTATTTTTGAGCGGTTTTACCGTGTTGATAAAAGCAGATCCAAACAGACCGGTGGTACGGGACTGGGACTTGCTATCGTCAAGCATATTGTGGAACTGCATGATGCGGTACTTCATTTGGAAAGTGAGCCGGGAAAAGGAACAACGATCACAGTAGCTTTTTAGCTGCATACAGGGGACTTTGGTTTACAAAGTCCCCTTTTTCGTGTAATATAGGTAAAATAAATAGGAAGAGAAAAGAAAGAGGCGAGATACAATGTATCAGGAAATATCACAGTTACTGATGTATGGAGATTTGGACGAGGATTCAATCCTTGCACAGATGGGAGAAGTATTCGGGAAATATGAGACCGGTGAATATAATAAAACCGGACTTGTCCGCGATATCAATACGCAGGTAAAACGGATTTTAAAAGTGGCAACAGATTATGGATTTGATGATAATCTGTGGCATAATTATCTGACATTTTTCCTTATGATGAGTGAAAATCCTTTCAGCATGACCTGTGAAAAGGTGGGAGCCAGCGATGGAAGTGTCAATGAACTGGTGGAAAATGATTTCCGTATTTTTAAAGATTTGTTTGACTATGATTTCGGACCAATCGAAAAAGATCTGGGAATCAACTGTTTCAGCCAGATTTCCAATTATAAGGCCATCCATAAAAAGGATCTGATGTACAACAAAAATGTCAGCGAAAAAGTCCGCTCTTTAAGCAAAAAACTGGAGGCGGCAAAGGATGAAAAAGAATTCTTTGATGCAGTGACTGGTTTTTATAAAGACTACGGTGTTGGAATGTTTGGTCTCAACAAAGCATTCCGGATTGATGATACACCGCAGGGAAGCTTTACATTCCGTGCAATCAACAATATGGATACCGTTATGCTGGACGATCTGGTCGGATATGAGATTCAGAAAAAGAAGCTGGTAGACAATACGGAAGCGTTTGTACAGGGAAAGAAAGCAAACAATGTATTGCTGTTTGGTGACAGTGGTACCGGTAAATCTACCAGTATCAAAGCCATTGTCAACCAGTATTACAAAGACGGCCTGCGTATGATTGAAATCTACAAGCATCAGTTTAAGTATCTGTCCGAAATCATTGCAGAGATCAAAAACCGAAACTATCGTTTTATCATCTATATGGATGATCTTTCTTTCGAGGAATTTGAGATTGAGTATAAGTTCTTAAAAGCGGTTATCGAGGGCGGTGTGGAAACCAAACCGGAAAATATTCTGATTTATGCAACTTCCAACCGGCGGCATCTGATCAAAGAGAGCTGGAATGACCGAAACGATCAGGATAATTCCAATGATCGTCACCATTCCGATACGGTTGAAGAGAAACTTTCTCTGGTGAACCGCTTTGGTGTGACCATTAATTACTCGAAGCCGACACAGAAAGAATACTTTGATATTGTTTTGCATCTGGCAAGACGTGCAGGGGTTACCTTACCGGATGAACAACTCCGTGCAGAGGCCAACAAGTGGGAATTGAGTCATGGAGGCATTTCCGGACGTACGGCAGAGCAGTTTGTCAGCTATCTTGCTTCCCAGCCGGATGCATTTAAATAAAAGGAGAAAACATGTTATATCAGATCTGCCATGGAGCAGTCTCTTTTGCCGATGAAGAGATTCTGCATGACATCAATTTTGAAATAAGAAATACGGAAAAAATTGCAGTCGTCGGGCGGAACGGCTGCGGCAAAACCACGCTCTTAAAGCTGATCCACGGGGATGTGGAGCTGGACAAAAGAGACAGTGATGAGGATATTTTTATTGCAAAAGCAGGCAATCCGCAGATCGGTTACTTAAAACAGATTGCGTTTGAAGATCCTTCCGTTACGCTTGAGCAGGAAGTGCGTAAAGTCTTTGCTCCGATGGAGCGCCGGAAAAAAGAACTGGAAGCTGCGGCACAGGCACTTGAGACTGATTATTCCGAAGAGGCCGTGACACGTTATACCGCAATGGAAGAAAAATTCAAGGAAGACGGCGGATACTATTTTGAAAAAGAGTATGATGTAATCATCCGTAAGTTCGGCTTTTCCGAGGAAGAGCGAAAGAAACCGCTGTCCGAGTTTTCCGGTGGACAACAGACAAAGATTGCCTTTATCAAGCTGCTTTTGAGCAAGCCGGATATTCTGCTTCTGGATGAGCCAACGAACCATCTGGATATCACAACGATCGAGTGGCTGGAGACGTATCTGAAAAATTATCCGAAGGCTGTGGTTGTGGTATCACATGACCGTATGTTTCTGGACAATGTGGTGGACGTGGTGTACGAGATTGAGTATGGCACAGCGACCCGTTATCCGGGCAATTACTCCAATTTCATGGAGCGGAAAAAAGAAAACTACAATAAGATGATGAAAGATTACAATGCGCAGCAGAAAGAAATTGCACGATTGCAGCGCATTGTTGACCGGTTTAAAAATAAACCAACCAAGGTGTCCATGGCGCATTCCAAGGAGAAAGCCATTGAACATATGGTAAAACTCGAAGCTCCGGATCGTTTTGATACCCGGACATTCCATGCAAATTTCCAGCCGGACAAAGAGACCGGAAACGATGTGCTTTTGGTGACAAATCTTGCGATTGGATATGACCACCCGCTTTCTACGGTCAGTTTTGATCTGAAAAAAGGGGAAAAGCTGGGAATCCTCGGTGGAAATGGTCTGGGGAAATCGACACTTTTAAAAACCCTGGTGGGACAGCTTGCCCCGCTGGCCGGAGAGTACAATTTTGGAACAAATGTGCAGATTGGTTATTTTGACCAGCAGATGGCGATGTATTCGAGCCGGAAGACGGTGCTGGATGATTTCTGGGATGAGTTCCCGAATCTGACCGAGACAGAAGCGCGGAATGCGCTCGGCGCCTTTATGTTTACCGGGGAGGATGTATTTAAAAATATTGATATGCTTTCCGGTGGGGAGAAGGTGCGCTTGGCACTGTGTAAGATCTTAAAGCGTCGACCGAATGTGCTGGTGCTGGATGAGCCGACCAACCATATGGATATTGTGGGAAAAGAAACGCTTGAGAGTATGTTAAAAGATTTCTCCGGCACGCTGATCTTCGTATCGCATGACCGATATTTTGTGCGAAAGGTAGCAAACCGTCTGCTTGTTTTTGAGGACGGCACGACACATCTGTATCAGTTTGGTTACGAGGAATATCAGGAAAAACTGGATCGTGAAGCGGCAGAATCCGGGGATGATTATCGTAAAAATCCTGCAGCGTTAGGCGGTGCAATCAGCCAGAACGGTGGCATTCAGCAGAGCAAAGGCACACAGGAAACCGGTGGTAAGAAAGCGTATTACAATCCGGGCAAGGAGCGCTCGAAAATTGAAAAAAAAGTGAAGAAGGCCGAGGAAGAGCTGGCAGTCAAAGAGGAGAAGCTGGACGCTTTAAAACAGGAACTGCTGCGGCCGGAATATCAGTCCAGCTATTCCAAACTGACAGAGATTCAGGGCGAAATCGATGCGCTCGAGGAAGAAATCATGGCAGATATGGAAAACTGGGAGGCACTTTCCCAGCAGCTTGAGGAGCTGGAAAGCTAGAGACATGGTTTCTATAGGCAGAAATATGATGTAAGATATTGCGTGGTCTCTTTATAGAAGCAAAAACATGGAAAAGGATACCATGGTGGTTTCTATAGAAGTAAAAACATGAAAAGGATACCACGGTAGTCTCTATAGAAGCAAAAACATGAAAAAGATACCACGGCGGTCTCTATAGAAGTAAAAACATGAAAAAAGATACCACGGTGGTCTCTATAGTAAAAAAATTGATGAGCAGGATACCGTTTAGTCTCTATATTAGAAAAATTCATCAAAAGATACCGCTTTTGGACAAAAAGCGGTATCTTTTGATGTGATTTTAGACTATAGGTGACAAATATCTGATTTGAAGCGTGAAATAAGGCAAAAATGTCACCTGAGCAAGTAATTTTAATACTATAGATACCAGCGTGCCTTCAAATATAGATAATGTTGCAAAAGATAGAAATGAATTACCGATTTTCAGTTGCTATTGATATGCCCCAATGCGACAGTACCTTTAGAAATAATTTGTTATTGAAACTGGCAGTCGAAATGAAATTGTAATAGTCGCTGGATCTGCTCAGTGGAAAGTGGCTGCTTTTGCGTTTCATAGGACACAAGCAGTTTATCATTTGGATAAATCCCATATTTCATATACAAAGAAATTTTATCTGATGCATTTTTCACATACTCGGATTTATCCATCATTCCAAAGTGTTCCCAATAAAATATTTCTCCGGTTTCAGGGTGACGAATCGTAAAATCGGGGAAAAGTGTAATGCTGCCGAGTTTTAATTCACACTCATAGCGATAAGGAATTTTTTGAACATAAAGGCTCATGGCAATCATAGCTTCTGATTTGGAACGCATAAATTCATTTTTGCATGTTTTATGTTTTAATTGTTCCGGATAATTTTTGTTTTTGTTATATGGAGATGATTCCCAGGTTTGAAGTTCCTGGGATACTGGCTGAAAATGTTCTGCCAGCAGTGAATGATAAGCACTATCATAAGTGAGTAATTGTTCTGCTTTGCCACTGTTATAACTGTCATGACGGAAATAATAAGCTAAAGCATCTAAATTAGTTTGATATTCCTTTTGCTTTTCCAGAAGATAACGTCGGATAGCAAGCTGAGAGGCATAAGGTTTCTGGTCTTTGGGAATATAGGTTTTGGTATGCCCATCACTGCGATACCATTTGGTTCGATTACCACATCTGGTGCAGATCAGTTTCCCTTCGGGAAGCTGTTGTAACTGTTTTTGAATGTCTGTCAGCTTTTGCTGCAGCTGTTTCTGTTGCAAAAGCATAGTTTCATAAAATGATATAAAAAACACCCCTTCCATATAGATTTATTTTATTAAAACATATGTGTGTAAATTGGTAAAGCATTTTTGCACTTTAATTTGTAATTTAAGAAGATAATCTGAAACTTTTCCGGACATCCGAACGTCTAATAAGCAGAAAGGGGCAAAAGAGAGCATGAAATATCCGGATATAAGCAAAGCTGTCGAACAGGAAATTCTGGCTTCTTATGAAAAGCTTTACCGGCTTGCATTTTCATACGTGAAAAATGAGCAGGACGCTATGGACGTTGTGCAGGAGAGCGTATACAAAGCCATGAAAAATGCAAGTCAGATCAAAGAGAAAAAATATATCAAAACATGGCTGTGGCGTATTGTGATTAACACGGCGGTAGATGCAACCCGGCGTCAGTCAAGGTTCGTGAGCGATGATCAGGTTCAGGAGGAAGGACAGGAGGATCGCTATGAGGACACGGATATCATGGCTGCGCTTGATACGCTCGAGGAAAAAGAGCGTAAGGTGATCATGCTGAAAGTTTTTGAAGAGTGGACAATCCGCGAAATTGCGGATTGTCTGCATGAAAATCCGAATACGGTGAAATCAATGCTTTATCGCGGCCTGAAAAAATTAAGGGGAAAAGTGGAGGCAGAGATGGTATGAGCAGATTAGATGATATCAAAGGGGCATATGATAACATTCAGGTGCCAGTGGAATTAAAAGAACGTGTGCTGCAAAGCATGGAACGTGGCAAAAAGGATGCGTGTGGAGAAAAAAAAGAATCCGGCAAAGCGTTTGCCGGAAAAAGTGAACGGAATCAAAAGAAAGGTCATCTGCTTCCGTTTGTCCGCGTGGCAGAAGCAGTGGCGGCAGCAGTTGCAGTGCTGGTCATCAGTGTCAATGTCAGTCCAACAGTGGCTAATGCAATGGAACAGGTGCCGGTACTTGGTGCGATTGTTAAAATCGTGAATTTTACCACGTATTCGGATAAGCAGGAAAAAAAGCAGATGGAAGCAACGGTCAGGGTGCCGGAAGTAAAAGTCATCGGAACAGATGGAAAACCACTGACAAGAGAATCAAAGGAGTTAAATGCAGCGGTATCCGGATATCTGGACAAAATCATTCAGAGGTACAAGAAAGATGTGGCAGCTGTCAGTGACGGAGAGGAAGGACATGAGGAAATCACTTCGGATTACCGGATTGTCACAAACAATGAGCGGCTGTTTAGTCTTCGCGTGGATACGGTTATTGCCATGGGCGGTTCGGACAGTTTTACAAAGATATACAATATTGACAAGAAGACCGGAAAGATGATTACACTGAAAGATTTATTCCACGAGGGAAGTGATTATAAAAAGCGTATTTCTGACAGTATAAAAGAACAGATGCGTGCCCAGATGAAAAAGGACAGCAGTAAGACATATTTTCTGGACGATGATCAACCGGAATGGGATTTTAAGCAGATTAAGGATGATGCGGATTTTTATATCAGCGACAATGGAGAGTTAACGTTTGTCTTTGATAAGTATGAGGTGGCTCCTGGATATATGGGTCTGGTAGAATTTTCGGTTCCGACAGAGAATCTTTCAGATATCGTTAAGGATGGATACTTGCAATAAAAATATAAAATATGCATAAAATTTTATAAAACTCGTTGCTTTTTTTGGTACTTATGATATAATGAAACCATGATACTTCTTGTATCAAATACACAGCAAAGGGGTTGGGCATCATGAGAATTACAATTACCGGAAGAAATATCGAACTGACAGAGGGATTAAAGGCAGCGGTAGAGGAGAAGCTTTCCAAACTGGAGAAGTTTTTCGCACCGGATACCAATGTATTTGTTACATTAAGCGTGGAGAAGGAGCGCCAGAAGATTGAGGTAACGATTCCGATTAAGGGACATGTGATTCGTTCAGAGCAGAGCAGCAATGATATGTATGTATCTATCGACTTGGTTGAGGAGGTTATCGAGCGTCAGCTTAGAAAATATCGTACCAAACTTGCGTCCAAGAAGATGAATGTAGCAGAAAATTTCAGCGAGGCATTTATTGACAGTGATGCAGATGAGGATGAGGAGATCAAGATCGTGCGTACCAAGAGATTTGGTATGAAGCCAATGTATCCGGAGGATGCATGTGTGCAGATGGAACTGACCGGACACGATTTCTTCGTATTCCGCAATGCAGAGACAGACGAGGTCAATGTCGTATACAAGAGAAAAGGAAATACATTTGGTCTGATCGAGCCGGAGTGCTAGTTCATAGAAACCGGAGGGCATCCATTGGATGCCCTTTTTTTGTGTAAAATGCATTATTTATACAGTAATACTTTGTGTAAAAAGCATACGCGAATCGCGTCTTTACATCAAATATGTAATAAGATATGATTACATATAGAAACTGACATTGGGGGTTGGTTTTTGATACAAATTCGGGTAGGAAAACAAAAGAAAAAGGAGAAGAAGAAAATTTATACAGAAAATAAAATTGGGCGCTACGTGCAGTTCCTCATAGAGCGGGAAGATTTTTTAGAACTGGTTGCCAGCTGGCTTCTTTCCATAGAGGACGAGCGCATGCAGCTGTTAAGGCAGTTTATTTTTGAAGTGGAGTTATCGGAAACCGAAGAATTAAAAAATGTTTTGTATCAATATGGGAGTTATCTCACAGAGAAAAACTATCTGGAGAGAAAGTTTTTCGAATACATGGCAGAGCTGGTGCGGAAAATGGAACAGAATCGCAGGGCAGCGGCTTTGCCGGCAGCAATAGAATAAAGGGGGAATCCTACCGGAGTTTGTGCAAAAGGAGACTGTAGTGCTGAGCAGTCTCTTTTTTTCTGTACAAGAAGTGCTGGATATTGTTAAAAAAGTGTCTAAAAGAAAATAATATCTTGTGTTAGTCAGGGGCAAACGTATATAATGATACAAAAGGTCTGATGCCGGAAAATAAAAAGGTTCCGGTATCCGAAGGATTATTATTAATGGAAAAGAGGAAAACAGATCATGGATATCATAGTATTAGCAGGCGGGCTCAGCACAGAGCGGGATGTGTCATTTAAGACAGGAAGCATGGTTGCTTCTGCATTAAAAGAAAATGGACACCGGGTGATCTTGCTGGATGTGTTCATGGGTTACAGTGATAAAGAGGAAAATCTGGACGGAATTTTTGACCGTGCGGATGAAATCAGCGTAAAAGTAGATGACATCCCGGAGGTAGCACCGGATCTGGCAGCCGTAAAAGCTTCCAGAAAGGATCAGTCCCCATGCTTTTTCGGACCGAATGTAATCCGTATGTGCCAGATGGCAGATATCGTGTTTATGGCACTGCACGGAGAAAACGGAGAGAACGGAAAGCTGCAGGCAGCTTTTGATCTGCTTGGTGTAAAATATACCGGAAGTGATTATTTGAGCAGCGCGATTGCTATGAATAAAGGTATGGCAAAACAGCTGTTTGCAAGTGCGGGAATTCCTGCACCGAGAGGCATTGCCATGAAAAAAGAGAACCGTGAGGATGATGTGACAAAGCTTCCGCTGACACTTCCGTGCGTCGTAAAGCCATGCTGCGGAGGGTCCAGTATCGGTGTGACGATTGTCAGAGATGCAGCAGAGTTTAAGAAAGCACTCGATGAAGCGTTTCACTGGGAAGATGAGCTGGTCATTGAGGAATATGTCAAGGGACGTGAATTCTCGGTTGGTGTGATTGAGGGAAAGGCACTTCCGGTTATTGAGATTGCGCCGATTCAGGGCTTCTACGATTACAAGAATAAATACAAAGCGGGCAGTGCGGTAGAGACCTGTCCGGCAGATCTGCCAGAAGAAGTTTCTGCGCAGATGCGTAAATATGCAGAGCAGGTAGCCGAAGTGATCGGACTGGATACCTATTCCCGTTCGGATTTCCTGCTGGATGAAAATAATCATATGTATTGTCTGGAGGCAAACACTCTGCCGGGTATGACACCGACGAGTCTGCTGCCACAGGAAGCTGCTGTAATTGGAATCAATTTCAATGAGCTCTGCGAGAAACTGATTGCCATTTCCATGAAAAAGTATGAGGGATAATCATGTTTGGATGTTTTTATAAAAATGAACTGGAAAATAAAATGCCGGGGATGACAATTGAAAATATTGCAGCGGCATGTGAGGGGACGTTTGTCGGGGACCGGGACCTGGTTACGAAGGAAATTGCCGGAGCAGTGACCGACAGCCGTCAGGTACAAAAAGATTATCTGTTTATTCCGATCAAAGGGGCACGTGTGGATGGTCATGATTTTATCCCGCAGGTATTTGAAAAGGGAGCACTGGTAGTGCTTTCGGATCATGCACTGCCGGAAGAGACGGGACCCTATATTCTGGTAAGTTCCACAACAGAAGCGATGAAAAAAATTGCAGCTTTTTACCGGACACAGTTATCCTGTAAAGTGGTTGGAATTACGGGAAGTGTCGGAAAAACAAGCACCAAGGAAATGATAGCTTCCGTTTTGGAACAGCGGTATAAAGTGCTTAAGACAGAGGGAAACTTTAACAATGAGATCGGACTTCCGCTCACTATTTTTAAGATTCGCGCAAAACACGAAGTCGCGGTACTGGAAATGGGAATTTCCGATTTTGGAGAGATGCACCGTCTGGCAGCGATGGCACGGCCGGATATCGGAGTGATCACAAATATTGGTTTGTGCCATCTGGAAAATCTTGGTACAAGAGACGGAATTCTGCAGGCAAAGACAGAAATGTTTGACCATCTGCAGGTCGATGGAACCGTAATTTTAAATGGAGATGATGATAAGCTTTCCACGAAAAAAGAGGTAAACGGAAAACCGGTAATTTTTTATGGAGTGGGGGCGGATTCCGCATTTGATATCAAAAAAGATATTTATGCGACAGACATTGAAAATCATGGACTCGAAGGAATGTGTGCAAAGATCCATACGCCACAGGGCGATTTCGATGCGAAGATTCCGATTCCGGGTGAACATAATGTATACAATGCGCTGGCAGGAACTGCGGTCGGACTGCAGCTGGGACTTTCCATCCGGGAGATTGCACAGGGCATTGCATCTGTGCAGACCATTGCCGGGCGCACCAATCTGCTGCATGTAAAGGGAATGACCGTGATCGATGACTGTTACAATGCAAATCCGGTATCCATGAAAGCATCTATCGACGTGCTGGCACATACGTCGGGCAGACGGATTGCGGTGCTTGGCGATATGGGCGAACTTGGAGCAGAGGAAAAGGAACTTCACAGAAGTATCGGAAAGGCAGTTGCCGCTTCCGGGATTGATGCATTGTTCTGTGCGGGTACACTTGCGGAGGAATATGCCAGCGAGGCAAAAGCAAATCCAGAGTGTGAGGTACATTATAAGAAAACCCGTGAAGAGATGACGGAAGAACTTCTGGCATATGTAAAAGAAGGAGATACCGTACTGGTTAAGGCTTCTCATTTTATGGAATTTCCAAAAGTTGTTGAGGCACTGACCAAAGAATAAATAAATTTATATAAGAAAGAAGAGGAACAAATATTATGGCAAATCCAGTAGTTACATTTACAATGGCGGACGGCAAAGTGATGAAGGCAGAGCTGTATCCGGAAGTTGCACCAAATACTGTAAATAACTTTATCAGTCTGGTAAAAAAGGGATTTTATGACGGACTGATTTTCCACCGTGTCATCAAAGGATTCATGATTCAGGGAGGAGATCCGGAAGGAACCGGTATGGGCGGCCCTGGATATGGAATCAAGGGAGAATTTGCACAGAATGGTGTCAAAAATGATCTGCGCCACACCGCAGGCGTGCTTTCCATGGCACGTTCCATGATGCCGGATTCCGCAGGAAGCCAGTTCTTTATCATGCACAAAGACGCTCCGCATCTGGATGGCGCATATGCAGCGTTCGGCAAGATTATCGAGGGACAGGATGTGGTAGATGCCATTGCAGAGACCGCTACCGATTACAGTGATCGTCCGCTGGAAGATCAGGTGATGAAAACAGTTGTTGTGGATACCTTCGGGGAAGAATATCCGGAACCGGAAACCGTGTAATATTTAGAAAGGAGAGGCAGATTCGAAAGAGTCTGCCTTTTTTGACAGAATGAAATTAAAGGCACTGGTCTATCAACAGAAAGAATGGAATCCTCTGCAATTGTACACAGGCTTTCCGGTATTTCCGGTGGAAAACATAACGGAAGAAGCGCTTGCTGTGTGGAAACTTCATGCAGAGGAAGTCCTCCTGATTACGCCGACAGATGCCGGGATTCAGGCGGCAGTCCGTGCGCATATGGCGGTGGCTGCCTATGCAGATCCGGCATTTCCGGAACAGAGTTATGCGGGCGCCTGGATGGTGATTGAAGGTTTTGAGGAAGTGGATGATGAATTTCTGGAGCGGATTTTTCAAAGATGCCATGGCCAGCCGTGGGAGATTGCGCGCACGAAACGGTGCGTGATCCGGGAATTGTCGCTGGAAGATCTTCCCGCTCTGGAAAAACTGTATCAGAAAGAAGGGGTAACATGGCGCCTGGATGCAGACGGAGAGAGGATTCCGGGATTTATTGAACCATTGTTTGCAAAGGAAAAAGAAAAAAAATATCAGCAGGCATATATTACCAATATGTACGGATACTATGGATATGGGATGTGGCTGGTTTTTGATAAAGCTTCCGGGGAACTGATCGGCAGGGCAGGACTCGAGCACCGGGAATTTCCGGATGCCGTGGAACTGGAACTGGGATATCTGATCGATCCGGACAGACAGGGACAGGGACTGGCCACGGAAGTGTGTCAGGCAATTCTTGCATTTGCCCGGGAAGAACTGGATTTTCCAAGAGTCAATGCCCTGACGGATCAAAAGAATGTGGCTTCTGTGGCACTTCTTCAGAAACTGGGATTTTACTATCTGGAGGATACAGATGTTTCCGGGAGCCGAACACAACGCTATATCTACGAGTTTTCTTAGGGGAAACCATTGCAATATGAAAAATTATAAATTATAATAATCTATTATATTATGGCATATGGAAAAAGTAGGTGAACGCATGGCAGATATTTCTACAGAAGAACTGGAACGAATTGAGCGCGAGTATCATTCGGGTTCCGACAACATTAAACCAATTCAGGAATTTTCCAAGCCGGAGGACTTGTATGATGAACTGATTGCAAGTATCCGGAAATACCATCCCTCCACGGATATCACATTAATTGAAAAGGCATATCATGTCGCTTTTGAGGCGCACAAAGGACAGGTGCGTAAATCCGGAGAGGCATATATTATCCATCCGCTCTGTGTGGCAATCATTCTGGCAGAGCTGGAACTGGACAAGGAAACCATTGCTGCGGGTCTGTTGCATGATGTGCTGGAAGATACCGTGATGACCGAAGAACAGATGCGGGAGGAATTCGGGGATGAAGTCCTTCTTCTCGTGGATGGTGTAACCAAGCTGCAGCATCTGCATCTGACGGATAATATTAAAAATCCGAAGGACAAGAATGCAGACCGGTTGGAGATGCAGGCGGAGAATCTGCGTAAGATGTTTCTTGCGATGGCGAAAGATATCCGTGTCATTATGATCAAACTGGCGGATCGTCTGCACAATATGCGTACCTTAAAATACCAGTCCAAGGAGGCACAGCAGCGGATCGCCCGTGAGACACAGGAGATTTACTGCCCGATCGCGCAGCGTCTTGGTATCAGCAAGATCAAGATTGAACTGGAAGATCTTTCTCTTAAATATCTGGAGCCGGAGGCTTACTATGATCTGGTGGAAAAGGTTGCACTGCGCAAAAATGTGCGGGATGCCTATGTACAGGGACTGGTTGTCGATGTGCGCAGGGAAATTGAAGAGGCTGGCATCAAAGCGGAGATTTCCGGACGTGCCAAGCATTTTTTCTCCATTTATAAAAAGATGGTGAACCAGAACAAGACCATTGATCAGATTTATGATCTGTTTGCCATCCGTATCATTGTGGATACCGTAAAAGACTGCTATGCGGCTCTGGGTATCATGCACGAAAAATATAAACCGATTCCGGGCCGTTTCAAAGACTATATTGCCATGCCAAAACCGAATATGTATCAGTCTTTGCATACGACACTGATCGGACCGAGCGGACAGCCGTTTGAGATTCAGATCCGTACGTTTGAGATGCACCGTACCGCAGAATACGGTATTGCGGCGCACTGGAAATACAAGGAAGTGAACAATGGGGTAACCACTTCCACGACCGTAACCGAAGAAGAAAAATTAAGCTGGCTGCGTCAGATCCTTGAGTGGCAGCGTGACATGTCGGATAATAAAGAGTTTATGACACTTTTAAAGAGTGATCTGGATCTGTTTTCCGATACGGTATTCTGTTTTACCCCGTCCGGAGATGTAAAGAACCTGCCAAACGGTTCCACACCGATTGATTTTGCGTACAGCATTCACTCTGCTGTGGGAAATAAGATGGTAGGTGCCAAAGTCAATGGCAAGCTGGTGCCGATTGACTATGTGATCCAGAACGGAGACCGGATTGAGGTCATCACTTCCCAGAACTCCAAGGGACCGAGCCGTGACTGGCTTTCCATTGTCAAGAGCACACAGGCCAAGAACAAGATCAATCAGTGGTTCCGCAGCGAATTAAAAGAAGAAAATATTCTGCACGGCAAGGAACTGATTAACAATTATGCCAAGGCAAAGGGAATCAATTTCGGAGAAATCAATAAGCCGGAATATCAGGGAAAGATTATCCGCAAATACGGGTTCCATGACTGGAATTCCTGTCTGGCAACCGTAGGACACGGAGGATTGAAAGAAAGCCAGATTGTAAACCGTATGTACGATGAATACCGCAAGGATCATCCGATTACGCTGACAGATCAGGAAGTGCTTGCGGCTGTTGGGGAGAATAAGCAGGAGGATATGCCAAAGCATTCCAAGAGCGGAATTGTGGTCAAGGGACTTTATGATGTGGCTGTGCATTTCAGTAAGTGCTGCAGCCCGGTTCCGGGAGATGAGATTGTGGGGTTTGTCACCCGCGGACGTGGTGTGTCGATCCACCGTACCGACTGTGTCAATATTCTGCATTTGTCCGATATGGAGCGTGTGCGCCTGATTGAAGCTGAGTGGCAGGAGGGTGCAGACAAAGAACAGTTTGGCGAGTATCATGCGGAAATCAAGATTTTCTGTCACGACCGTTCCGGACTTCTTGTGGATATTACCAAAGTATTTACAGAGGCGGAGATCAATATTTCCGGGATTCACTCGAAGACCAGCAAGCAGGGGATCGCAACAATTGATGTGGCCTTCCAGACAAAAGGCAGGGGACAGATCACAAAAATTGTGGAAAAGATCCGACAGATTGAGAGCGTGATGGATGTGGAGCGGACGACCGGCTAAGGTTGCGCCGACAGGAGGAAGAGAATGGCAAAATTAAAAATAAATCACTATGTGGTAGGACCGGTACAGACCAACTGCTATTTTGCAATCAATGATGAGACAAAAGAACTGATCATTATTGATCCGGGCTACAGTCCCAAGCAGCTGGCGGAGCGTGTGCGTCAGGAAGGATGTACACCGGTGGCAATTCTGCTGACACATGGACATTTTGATCATGCAACCGGAGCAGCAGATCTGGCAAAAGAATTTTCGATTCCGGTTTATGCCTATGAGACGGAAAAAGAAACGCTGGAAAATGAAGAGATGAATTTATGCCACATGACAGGGGAACACCACGTGTTCCATGCGGACATATATTTAAAGGATGAGCAGGAACTGGATCTGGCAGGATTTCATATCCGGGTACTGCACACACCGGGACATACACCGGGGGGATGCTGTTACTATTTCCCATACGAAAATGTGGTATTTTCCGGAGATACACTGTTTTGCACATCGGTAGGACGTACCGATTTTCCGGGCGGAAGCATGTCAGATATCGTTCGTTCCATCAGGGAGAAGCTGATGACACTGCCAGACCGCACGACCGTTTATCCGGGACACAACGATGTAACGACCATTGAAAACGAGAGGATGTACAATCCATACTTATGATTACTGTAACATTAAACAGAACAGAATTTGAATATGATATTCATTCGCTGATTAAAGCGTTTTTCCCGAAGGAAGATGTGGAGCTTTACTATACGAAAGAAGCGCATGCGGACGAAAAAAATGTGGCGTGTACCAATCATTCTGTGGAGCAGGAAGAAGCGGGGAGTTCCCATTTTTCGATTGATTATGCGGATGACAGAATTTCCATCGCCTGGGATGACGCGCCGGATGGTCCGGCGCGGCGCACCTTTGCGGTGGATTTTTCCAATCGTACAGAGACAAAGAATGCATTGAAGGAACATCTGTACCGCCTGCTGGAGGAAGAGACGGGACAGCCGCTGCCATGGGGTACACTGACCGGTATCCGTCCGACGAAGATTCCGATGCAGATGCTTGATGAGGGAAAAACAAAAGAAGAGATTGCTTCCTATATGAAACAGACCTATCTGGCATCCGATGAGAAAATCAATCTGTCGATTGCCATTGCAGAGCGTGAGCGGGCATTGCTTTCCCGGCTGGATTATAAGAATGGATACAGTCTGTATATTGGCATACCGTTTTGCCCGAGCACCTGTCTGTACTGTTCGTTTACTTCCTATCCGCTGACTGCCTGGAAAACACAGGTTGACGCATATCTGGACGCACTGGAAAAGGAACTGGATTATGTTGCCGCAAAGAATTATCATCGCAAACTGAACTCGATCTATATCGGGGGAGGGACACCGACCACACTTGAGCCATACCAGCTGGATCGTCTGATCCGCAAGATCAGGTGCAGTTTTGATCTGGGAGATTGTCTGGAATTTACGGTGGAAGCAGGACGACCGGATTCCATCACGGAAGAAAAACTTCTGGTGCTGCGAAAGAATGGCATCAGCCGTATATCCATCAATCCGCAGACCATGAAGCAGAAAACGCTCGATCTGATCGGACGCCATCATACGGTCGAACAGACGATAGAAAGTTTTCATATGGCAAGAAAGCTGGGATTTGACAATATCAACATGGATCTGATTATGGGGCTTCCGGAAGAGAACCTTGCGGATGTGCGAAATACGATGGAGATTTTAAAAGAACTCGATCCGGATAATATCACGATCCATTCACTTGCCATCAAGCGTGCGGCGCGGTTAAACATTTTCAAAGACCGCTATGAGAGCATGATGATGGTCAATACGCAGGAGCACATGGATCTGTGTGCCGAATACTGTCATCAGATGGGACTCTCTCCGTATTACCTGTACCGTCAGAAAGGAATGGCGGGAAATATGGAAAACGTGGGATATGCCAAGCCGGGCAAGGCAGGGGTGTATAACGTGTTAATCATGGAGGAACGCCAGACAATCGTTGCCTGTGGCGCAGGGGCATCTACCAAACGGGTATGGCCGCAGCCGAATGCGGATGGCACACACCGGATCGAGCGGTGTGAGAATGTCAAAGATGTCGGGCTGTATATGAAGAGGATTGATGAGATGATTGCGCGCAAGCAGCAGTTGTTCGCTGAAAAATAGTTGGATGAAATTCCCTTCTTAAATTACAAACAGAAAAGGAAAGAAAAAGATGGAATCAAAAGTAAAAGAGGCAGTTCAAAGAAAAATGTGTGGATACAACTGCGCGCAGGCTGTGGCATGCACGTATTGCGAACAGGCAGGGCTGGATGAAGAAACAGTCAAAAATCTTACACAGGGATTTGCAGTAGGCATGGGTGGCAGTATGGAAGCAACATGCGGAGCAATCATCGGAGCAGTAAATGTATTGGGTATGATCAATAAAAATCCGCAGAAAACAATGCAGAGTGCAAGACGAATCATCGGCAGATTCAAAGAACAAAATGGTACCGTTATCTGTAAAGAACTCAAAGGTATTGCAGATGGGGTTGTCAGGAGAGAATGCATTGACTGTGTAAAGGATGCAGCGTTATTGCTGGAAGATGAATTAAAATAAATGGGTATTAACGGCATTAAGGCAGATGTGAAATGGAAACATTCACATCTGCCTTAAAATATAATCAGAAAGTAACTGATGAAACAGATCAATTTCGTGACGGGAGGGTGCGGACATTTTCTTGGACGATCTGTTACTGTTCAGAGGTAAACTTGTAACACACAGTTGTTTGATTGAAAAAGCATTTTGCAACAATCCTTGACGTATGAGGCCCCGAAACGTATAATAAATGCTGGATAAAAAGAGAAAAAAATGGAGGAAATCAAATGGCACTGAGCAAAAAGCCGGTCAACGGCATGAAAGATATATTACCTGCAGAGATGGAAATCCGTGATTATGTGACGAGCGTGATCAAAGATACCTACCGCAGCTTTGGATTTACGCCGATTGAAACCCCATGCATGGAAAATATTGCAAACCTTTCCAACAAGCAGGGCGGCGAGAACGAGAAACTGATCTTTAAAGTATTAAAGCGTGGGGAGAAGTTAAATCTGGAGACCGCAAAGGAAGAGGCAGATGTGGTTGATTTCGGTATGCGTTACGATCTGACCGTTCCGCTTTCCCGTTTCTATGCAAACCATGCCAATGATCTGCCGACACCGTTTAAGGCATTGCAGATCGGAAGCGTGTGGAGAGCCGACCGTCCGCAGCGTGGACGTTACCGTCAGTTTACCCAGTGCGATATTGATATCTTAGGAGAGCCGAGCAATCTTGCAGAGATCGAGCTGATCACTGCGACAACCACCACCATCGGCAGACTCGGATTTAAGAATTTTGAGATCCGCATCAATGAGCGCCGGATTTTAAAGGCAATGGCAGCATACAGCGGATTTGAAGAGAAGGATTACGACAGCATTTTCATCACCCTCGATAAGATGGACAAGATCGGTCTCGAAGGTGTGGCAGCAGAACTCGGGGAAGAGGGCTATGCAAAAGAGTCGATTGACAAATACTTAGAGCTGTTTGAGTTATTAAAAGACCGCAAGGATGTTGCGGAAGGTGTGGCATTCTTAAAGGACAAGCTGGGAGATTTCCTGGATCAGGAAGTGGCGGACAGTCTGACAGAGATCGCAACGGCAGTCAATGCGACAAAGAATGCAGAGTTTACACTGGTTTTTGATCCGACACTCGTGCGCGGCATGAGCTATTATACCGGAACCATTTTTGAGATCGCAATGCCGGAGCTTGGTGCAGCCTGCGGCGGCGGTGGAAGATACGACAAGATGATTGGAAAATTCACAGGCAACGATGTGCCGGCATGTGGTTTTTCCATCGGATTTGAGCGTATTATCCTGCTTCTGATGGAGAGCGGGTTCAAAATTCCGGAGCGTCCGAAGAGAGTTGCTTACTTAGTAGAAAAGAAGTATCCGGCAGAGAAACTTGTGGATGTGATGAAACAGGCAAAAGAAGCCCGCGAGAACGGACAGCAGGTATTGGTTGTCCGCATGAACAAGAACAAGAAATTCCAGAAAGAGCAGCTTTCCAAAGAAGGATACGAAGAATTTGAGGAGTTTTTTAACAAATAGAATAAGGAGAGTATAAAGGAGACAATCATGGCAGAATCAATGAAAGGCTTACACAGAAGCCACAGATGTACCGAGGTAAGCAGTGCCAACATCGGTGAAAAAGTAACCGTTATGGGCTGGGTACAGAAGAGAAGAAATTTAGGAAGTCTGATTTTTATCGACCTGCGTGACAGAAGTGGTCTGTTACAGATCGTGTTTGATGAGGAGAGTGTCGGAGCAGAGGGATTTGCAAAGGCAGGAACTTTAAGAAGTGAATATGTAGTGGCTGTTGAAGGAACGGTACAGAAGCGTTCTGCAGCAGTCAATGAAAACTTAAAGACCGGAGATATCGAAGTGATCGCAACCAGCCTTCGCATTTTATCCGAGTCACAGACACCTCCGTTTGCAATTGAGGAGAACAGCCAGACCAAGGAAGATATTCGTCTGAAATACCGTTATCTGGATCTGCGCAGACCGGACATTCAAAAGAACTTAATGCTGAAAAGCCGTGTGCTCGGACTGATGCGTCAGTTTATGGCAAATGAGGGATTTTTAGAGATCGAGACTCCGATCCTGTGCAAGTCCACACCGGAAGGTGCCAGGGATTATCTTGTGCCAAGCCGTGTACATCCGGGAAATTTCTATGCACTGCCGCAGTCTCCGCAGCTGTTCAAGCAACTTCTGATGGCATCCGGCTATGACCGGTATTTTCAGATCGCCCGCTGCTTCCGTGACGAGGATCTGCGTGCAGACCGTCAGCCGGAGTTTACACAGGCAGATATGGAGCTTTCCTTTGTTGATATCGACGATGTCATTGATGTCAACGAGCGTCTGTTAAAATTTGTATTTAAGGAAGCCATCGGTGTGGATGTGCAGATTCCGCTGCAGCGTATGCCGTGGCAGGAAGCCATGGATCGTTTCGGTTCCGACAAGCCGGATACCCGTTTCGGTATGGAACTGGTCGATGTATCCGAGACCGTAAAGGGCTGTGGATTCGGTGTATTTACCGGTGCACTGGAAAACGGTGGTTCTGTCCGTGGTATCAATGTCGAGGGACAGGGACATATGCCGCGTAAGAAGATTGACAAGCTGGTGGAGCATGCAAAGGGCTGCGGTGCCAAGGGACTTGCTTATCTGTGCATTAACGAAGATGGCACTTACAAGTCTTCTTTCGCAAAGTTTATGACAGAAGACGAGTTAAACGCACTTGTTGCAAAGATGAACGGCAAGCCGGGCGATCTGCTTTTGTTTGCAGCAGATAAAAATAAGATCGTATGGAACGTACTGGGCGCACTTCGTTTACAGCTTGGAGAAGAACTTGGACTGATCGATGAGAACAAGTACAATTTCCTGTGGGTAACAGAATTCCCACTTCTGGAGTGGTCCGATGAAGAGAACCGTTTTATGGCAATGCATCATCCATTTACCATGCCGATGGAAGAGGACTGGGATAAGATCGACAGCGATCCGGGTGCTGTCCGCGCAAAGGCATACGATATCGTATTAAACGGTACCGAACTTGGTGGTGGTTCTGTCCGTATTCATCAGGATGACATTCAGGAAAAGATGTTTGAGGTGCTTGGATTTACCAAGGAGCGCGCACATGAGCAGTTTGGATTCCTTCTGGATGCAT